>BNJU01005368.1_pt1 | contig 93485 bp, 157 predicted proteins | sample 8539281 | NCBI WGS metagenome assembly BNJU01 (sample SAMD00202456, study PRJDB9452) | human saliva metagenome | isolation source: human saliva | place: Japan
TCAAGTTCTCATCGCAGATCTGGAGGTTTGGGGAGGCGCGATCTAGCCGTGTCACTGATGTACGCGGTACCGCGGCGATCGATATGCGAATGCATATTGCTTTATTGTCGGCATCATTGGGAATTACGGGTGATCCTCAGCATCGTTTGCTGCACATCTTATCCGCGATTTCTACGGTATATGGGGACGATGCCCTCAGCAGAGGTGAATATGGAGGGACAATGGGACTCTTTGATGGATTTAAAGGGTGAGCCGGTCGACACATTCGCAGTGCCATCAAGGCCGAGCTCGATCGCCGTGAATGGAGTTATGAGGAGAATGAGGAGAGGACGAGACGCAAGGAAGCCTACTTCATATGCGCAACAATGCCTGAGAATGACGAGCCCGTCACCGTCGTTATCGCCGTGCGCGAGTACAATCACGCGGACGGATTCATCAAGATCAAGATTTATGACATCGCCTATCTCGAGGAAAACGGAACCGCGCGGAGCTGCTCGCGAAGCTCAATGAATGGAACGCCGAGTACCGCTTTGGAAGTTCTGCCTCGAGATGACGGGATGTGGTCGTCGATATCGACCTGCCGCTCGATCTCCACAACGGTGAGTTCAAACCGATGCCGTCATTGCAATGATGGCGATCGGGATGCGCGTTGTGAGCAGGTTCATGAAAGTCTGATGGGACTGTGCGAACGGGGCACCGCCCGCACGCACAAGGTTGGGAATGATACGCACATTGAACGGAGGATTATCTGTATGGACTTTTGACGGCTTCAGCGGAAGCGAAGAAGGGCTCAGAAAAGTGCATCGAGGCGATTAAGACAGAATTTGACAAGGCTGAGCTACGGCGAGATACTCCGAGGATGGTGAGGATCATATCCTGCGCATGCGGCAGAAACTGGATAATGGCAGTCGTGAGCATTGCCATCGTGGTAACGGAAAACGGCGATACGAACGACTTCATCAAGATCAAGTATTTGACCTGCGGCTCCGAGAAGGCGGAGCGACGGTCTTTCACAAAAACTCAACGAGGAACAGCGAGTACCGCTATGTGAAGTTCGTGGTGGACGACGATCAGGATGTCGTGGTGGACATCGATCTGCCGCTCGATCTGCACGTCGGTGCTTTCCAGGTGGAGAGCTTCATGTCGATGGTCGGCGTCGGACCCAAGTGATCGAGGAGGTCTACCGGAACCTGCGAAGCTGCGTGTGGTCGAGCGCGGCAGATGCGGCGAATCGCCGCATCCGTGGACAGGAAAGAGCTGTAACGCGAAGATTTTCTTGTTACAGCTCTTTTTTATGCTCTCAGCCCGTTTGTATGATCGATCTGCGGTACTTTTAGCCTTGCGCAGGTAGCTCTGCTGCAGCTGGTAGATGTCGGACAAGACGCTCGCGCTCGCGCGGTAGTGCGGTGAACTCGACGCCGATGTGGTACGTTATGCCGAGGTTCGTCTCGATGGGCGTGGAGCGGCGGATAGCGCCCCGTCTCGAGTGTGCCGATATGTGGCAGGTCGGGCACGCGCACGACGACGGGCGCGTTTTCGAGCAGCTCCTCCTCGTGGACGAAGCAGAGCCCGCCCCGCTGATGTCGATGAGGTGCATCTCGCGAAGTTCTTGAGACTGCCGTGGTCGCCTGCCAGCTTTACTCGACTCATCGATGGGACGCGGACGAAGTCGCGCAGCTGGATGCGCTCGGCACTGGGAGATCGAGGTACCAGATGGTGTCAGGCAGCTGCGAGTGCCGAACGATAGGCAACGGTGAAGTGATAGACGCAGCCCGGACCCGTGAGGTGGCATGGGAAGAGATACCCCGTCTCAGGTGTGTTGACGAACTTTCCGACGGGGATGTTGAGACGTACGCTGAGCGCCCCCTCAGGTGCGCCGGCTGCCTGCTCCTCCTCGCTGAGTTCGAGGATCCGTAGTAGTCGATGTCAGTTTCGGGGTCATGATATGGATGGAAGCGTCGTGTTTTAACAGTGCAGTGAGCTTTTTCGAGGTGTCATGGTGTCTGTCCTTTCTGTCGTTCATTCCATTATCATATCGAAGCGGATTGCACTTCCAAGGAAGCGCGATAATCGGCACACCATTGACGTTTTCGCGCTTCGAAACTGGTTTCGCTGCACCAATCTGAGAGGCTGTTTTGTCGCGCTTTAAGGTGTTTTCATGCTTTGACTTTGATACGGGTTCAGGCTATAATAACTGGGAAGTTTATCCCATTTGGTAGGGAAATGGAATGCGGTCGTAACCCGTGGATGGGGACGCGCGCACCATGACAAAGGAATGGGTGAGTGCCATAATGAAGATAGACAGCACGATTTCGCAGAGTACGTCCATGACGATGCCGCGCGGCAGTGATGTGGGCGTGCGCGGCGCAGGCGGATTTCGGTACGGAGCTGGCGGATCAAAAGTCTCCATGTCACGCGAGGCGATGGATCGACTGCTCGAAAAGATCGACGAGCAGGGGCACGGCTCTCGAAGTCGCCGACCTATGAGGAGCTGCGCTCCTATCGTGCGCTCATACAGAGCTTTATCGGCGAGGCCGTCGACGGCTGTACGAGCTGCTACGCAGGCGGGCTGGGATCGCCTCGGCCGGCAGAAGGTCTATACCTCCGTGCGCAAAATCGACAAGAAGCTCGAGGAGATGGCGGAGGAAGATACGCCTTGGTCAGGCGGATCAGCTGAGCATCATCGCGAGCCACGACGCCATACGCGGCTGCTCGTCGATCTCTATATGTGATGGCAAAGGCAAAGAAACCTCGCCGCCGCGGAGAGCGTGAGCCGTTCCCCGCGACTGGTCGGACATCCGCGGTCATGCGGCGGTCATCGCCCGCCTGCGTCATCTCGCGGCGGACGGACGCCTGCCGCACGCCCTGATGCTTACGGGACGGAGGGCGTCGGCAAGCGCCGCACGGCACGTGCTCGCGCGGACACTGCTCTGCACGGCAGGGGAGATGCGCCCTGCGGGCACTGCGGATCCTGCCGTACGATGGCGGCGGGCGTGCATCCTGACTACTGAGGTGAGCCCTGAGTCACGCGGCAAGAGTGCGGCCATGATCCGTGCCGACGCGGTGCGCGACATCCTCATCGCGGCGAGTGAGTCGCCGCGGAGTGCGGATCGCCGCATCATCCTCATCGACGATGTGCACTGCATGAATGAGGTCGCGGCGAACCGCCTGCTCAAGACACTTGAGGAGCCGCCCGCGACGGTGCTCTTTTCTGCTCGTGACGAGCGCGTGGGATGCCGTCCGCCGACCATTCGCTCTGTGCTGCGGCTACCGGCACTGTGCCGCGGTGGAGATCGCAGCGAGCTGCAGGGCGCGGCATAGAGGCGGCGGAGACCATCGCCGCCCTCGCGGACGGCAGCATCGGGCGTGCCGAGCGGCTCGCGGCGGAGGGGCTCTCCCTGCGCGACGATGCGCTCGCCTTTCTCACCTCGCTCAGCGCACTGCGCGTCGAGGAGCTGTGGACACGCGCGGAGGAGCTCGGCGCGCGACCCTCTGAGGAGGCGCAGTGCATGGCTCGGCTATCTGCAGATGGCGCTGCGCGACCTGCTCGTCCTGCGTGAGGATGCGGGCGCGAGCTGTACCACGGAGACCGCCGCGCCGACCTGACGCTACCCTCCCGCGATGCCGCGGCCGCGTGTCTCGCGCTCGCGGAGGAGGGCGGGGACGCTCCTGCGCCGCTTCGGTGCGAACGTGAACCCCGCCCTGCAGGCGGAGGCGTTCTTTCCGCGTGCACGGCAGGCGGCGCAGGATTGAGATGAAGAGATGCACTTCATGGGTGGAGAATACTGCCACTCTGGTCTCCCGCAGTGTGTGGGAGATGGTAAAGTGAAGGGAAGTTTTCGCGTCAGTCTGAGCCAGTGTGCCCTTAGCCTCCTGGGCGCAGAGAGCGGGGAGTGACGCATGACGTGGTGGTGCACTCCTTATACCCCAGGAGGGAACACTTGCAAACGGTTGCTGGTGGCCGCGCTCAAGTCGGCGGGCAAAATCTATACATTTGGACAGGGACGGCTCTCGCGCCGAGGGCGACCACGTCATCGTGGAGACCACGCGCGGCATGGAGTGCGGCAAAGCCGTCGTCGCGCCCCACGATGTCCCCGATGAGGCAGTCCTGCCGCATCTGCGCGTCGTCATCGCCTTGCCGATGCCTCCGATCGCGCCCGCGTCGGAGAACCGCGCTCGCGAGATCGAGGCGCACGGTCTGTGAGGAGAAGATTCGGCAGCTCGCTCAAGATGAAACTCGTGAGCGTCGAGCTGACCCTTGACCTTCGAAGATGCTCTTACTTCACGGCGGACGGACGTGGACTTCGTCAGCTCGTGCGCGAACTGGCGAGCGTCTTCCGCACGCGCATCGAGCTGCGCCAGATCGGCGTGCGCGACGAGGCGAAGATGATGGGCGGCATGGGCTGCTGCGGGCGACCGCTCTGCTGTGCCACATTCCTCGACGACTTCGTGCCCGTCTCCATCCGCATGGCGAAGGAACAGAACCTCTCCTCAACCCGACGAAGATCTCGAGGATCTGCGGACGGCTCATGTGCTGCCTGAAAATACGAGAGCGAGGGCTACGGCTGCGGCGGCTGTATGTACGAAAAGAAAGAAAGGAGTACGTCCCCGCGCAGAACGACCGCGTCGTCGCCGACGATGGTGAGGGACTGTGTCGTCTCGGTGCACGAGCAGCGACGGACGGCGACCATCCTCCTCGACGACGGCAAGACACTCGTCGTCCGCATGGGAGGACATCGTCCGCGTGGAGGAGGATGACGAGGGCTCGATGCGTCCCATGCCCGCCGCGCGCGCAGTGCGCCCGCCGCGTGAGCGCGGAGAGCGCAGGCAGCGTCCGGCAAATCGCCGCCGAGCGCGGCGAACGCGGAGAGCGCAGTGACCGCCCGCCGCGTCCATCGGCGAACGGGCGAGGGCGAGCGGCGGCCGCAGAGCGGACGTCGTTCCCGCCCACAGCAGCGTCCACCCGTCCGAATCGTGTCTCGGATGGAGTGATCTGCGCCATCCGCAGGAACGGCTGGACGATCTCACAGGCGGACGGCGCATCATCCAGCGCACGGATCGGTTCTGCTCTCCATGGACGCTGTCCTTCTCAACCCTTTCCGACACTACGGGGCGCGAGCGCGTACTGACTCGGCACGGAACGGGCATCATCCCACCTCATCGCCGACCATGCAGCGCAGTGACGGCGGTCGAATCGACCGCAGTACAGTGGAGCTCGCCGCACGCAATGCGGAACTAAACGGACTCACGGAGAAATCACCGTGCGGGAGGCGACTATCGCGACCCCGCCGCACTTTCGTGTGCGGTATACGATATCGTCTTTGCGAATCTGCCCTACCGCCCGTCGGGCACGGTGCACTCAGCATGGGCGCGCGTGCGGCGGCACGGCATGAGCTCACGGCGACGCTCGCCGACGTCATCCGTGCGGCGGCGTTTGGCCTGCGCCATGGCGGCAGACTGGCGATGGTACACCTCCCGAGCGGGCTCAGCGAGATCATCCCCGCGCTCCATGCGGCGGGGCTTGCCGTGAAAGCGTCTGCGCATGCTACGGCCGCGCGCCGACCGCCCGCCGAACCTCCTCCTCGCGTGAGGCAGTGCGCGGTGCATCGCCCGCAGGACTGCGCCACGAGCCGGCACTCATCGTCCGCGACGCAGAGGGCGCTACACGGACGAGATTCTGCGCCATCTACGGGCGTGAGATGTGAAAAGAATGGGGGTGCCAAGAATGGAGTGCATAAACTTTGATGGGTTATGAACAGAATGATCGCATGTACGGCGGCTTTCCGGAGCAAAAATTGAATTTTGCTATCATGGTGCAACTATATCCTGAAAATATCCGCAGAACCTCAAAGAACGTCACTTTAACAACGTCGCGATGAGTATTCGACATCGCCGATTTCTGAGTATTTGGGGTCGCACTATCTACGAGTTTTGATCTCCCTGACATGAAACTTTGCTCGGAATGCGTCGAGGAAAACCTGTCGTTGCATGTCGGGACTTTCTTGGTCAGATCGTCTCTCGAGTTTCGCGAACATAAAACAACATTTGAATCGCCGAGGGGAAATCAGCGGCAGTGAGACGAGTGGGAGCGGTGTCGAGCTGTGTGACATCCTGCGGGTCATTGATGAGCCTCTCGCTTCGCAGAGTACCGGGCGTCAAAGAGCGCTTCTGGCAGATGTTTGTCGTCGATGCTTACATCGGAACATGGATCGCAACAATGGAAACTGGGGCGTGATTCCCGCCATGATGGGACGGATCGAATTAGCGCCCGTTCACGATAATGGTGCCTGTCTGAACAACAAATGGGATGAAGCATGGATTCAGCTGATTTTTGGACGATGCGTCAAAAATGCGTGCGCAGGCATATCGTGGTGTCGCCGAACATCTTTGAACAGAACGGGAAAAGAATCAATCCATTCCAATATATTGCAGAGATGCGCAACGAGGACTGTTCGCGTGCTGTTGCTCTTCTCGTGCCGGAAGATGCAGATGCACGATGCAGAGATCCATGCATTGATCGACGAGGTGCCGGTACTTACGTCTGTGCAGAGAGCTTTCTGCATCGTATTCTCTCGCTGCGCCTGCATGAATCACTCGTTCCTGTATGAACAGATCACGAAGGGGAAGATGGGCATGTACATTGATCAAACGATTTCTTTGCCGGAACATCTGCCCCGCTATCTGCTTCGTGATGTAGAAGTCTTGCAGGAATACTATGACAGTGGAAATGATGCCTACTTTATCCCTATCTTGATGCGTTTGAGGCGGGGGTACATCAGTGCTATGCAGATCGACAGATCACAGAGAGGAGGCATCGACTCTGCGTCGCTACGGTATTGGATAAATCATATTATGACAAAGGCAAAAATCTCCGCTTTGGCCAACGGTCAACGCGGAGATTTTTCTGTTACTTTCTTCCCTCTGCCTTTGCCATAAACTTCTGGACGGCAACGGCAGCGCGTGTGCGTTCCTGCGCCGATCTCCTCGCGTGCGTCGTACGCCGTGACCTTCAGCGTGACGGCGCGTCCGTCCACCGCCGTCACCTCGGCGACAGCGCGACGTCAAGCCTCACGGGGTCGCTGCCTTGTGCTGGATCGCGATCTCGGTGCCGACCGTCGTCCACCCTCGGGCATCCCACCGCACACAGCTCCGCCGCCGCATCGCCCATCAGCGCCGCCATTGCGGGCGTTGCATAGACCGCGAGCGAGCCGCTCCCGACCGTCGCTGCGTATTCTCCTCTGTGACCGCACCGTGTACCTCATGCGTTGCACCAACGTGAATTTTTCGTTGAACTCCATAGCAAACCTCTCTTTCTGAGACCATTCTTTTCCATTATAACCATCTGCTCTGCTCATTGTCGATAGGTAAAGGAAGCACTGATAAATTCCAGCACTGCTATCTTAGCGCATCTTTTTGCCTGCTTTTTGTCGGCAAATCCTCTCACATAGCTTTGGCTATGCGTCCGCTTGCCTCCTCAATCGGACGAAAAATTCTACGCCAATCTGACGGACTTCATTTTATCAGCGATTCCTAAAAGAATACTATTGCGAACAGAACAACGAAGATTAAGAATAGATATACAACGACAAGAAGACTGTTAGGAAATACCTGCATATAAAAATATTCGGTGTATAATTTCAAAAGTTGAGAGGGACTTAGTCCGACCTAGACGAAAGTAACAGAACATGCGTTTGCTATGTCGGTCGAAGTGTTTTATGAGGAGGAACTGTGATGACAGGATTGAAGGATCGGCAGAGACTGGCGCTCTATGTAGCGCTCGGCCTCTCCGCAGGAAGCGGGCTCACGCTCGACGCATCGACGGCGTATGCGAATCCCGATAATCATGTAAACCGCTTTTGTCGACGGATCCGGATTTTTCGACAAAGTACGCGTTGGGGTTAATCGCGACAAATGAGACGCACAGTGTAAAGGACAATGTCGTCACGATTACCGAAAGTCGCCTGATGGATACACCCTGCCATCAACGGGGATGTCGTTGGCGGGTATAAAAATGCGTATGCAGTGACGCATAACACCGTCAAGGTTGACGATATGACGCTTGCCCTTGCAAAGTCCGTATTCGGCGGACTGGCAGACGGCGATAAGACTGCGGATGGCAATGAGGTCACCATCAATGGCGGCACGTATGCCGGCAGCAATGTTGTCTATGGCGGTAAGAGCGACACCGGTACGGCGACAACAACAAGGTCACCATCAATGGCGGTACGTATGCCGGCAGCAATGCTGTCTATGGTGGGCGTACGTCAGGGACGGTAGCGACAACGGGCAATGAGGTCACCATCAATGGCGGCCATTTCGGCTCCAACACGGATGTCTATGGTGGTGAGAGTGCTGGCGGAACGGCTGAAGGCGCTGCGGCGACAGGGCAATACGGTCACCATCACGGGCGGCGTGTTCGATGGCGGGAATATCTACGGCGGCAATACGACTGGCACGGCCGCGACGACGAGGCGTTCCTCTGACAATAAGGTCTATTTGGGCGCGGAGAACGGTGCCTATAGTGCTGACCTTACGCATGTCAACATCCACGGCGCCAGGATGCGCGCACAGCCAATAAGCTCTTTGTGCGTGCGTCGAATGTTACGGTGGGGAGTCTCGATAATTTCGATGAATATCACTTCCAGCTGACGCAGCCGACGGCGGGCGCTGTCGGTGTCCCTGAGGGCAGCACGATGCTTCGCAATCGGGGGACAGTGGCTTCGGCAGCAATGCACACGTGACGATGGATCGCCTCCATCTTGATGCTTCTGATGGAATAAGGATAAGCAACTATACGGCAACAGTGGCACTGTGGGGCTCGTCGTGGCGAATGGTCGGCACCTTGCCATTCATCAAGCTTCGCCTACTGATTTGATGAAACGCAATGGAGAGAGTGGAGACTTTGAGTATGAACTGACGACGGATGCGACAGCACACAGGCGGGCTCCCTATGTCAGTGCTGAGGTACATCGCAATCGCAATGCGGAGATCACGTTCCGTGGGGAATGCTGCAGCAGGAAGTGAGCTCTACGCAGGATACTCTGCCTATGGCAATAATGCCGAAAACAATCATTTGACGGTCACCAATGTCCCGTCATCGACTGCTCCAACGCCGGGGCTGTCTGCCGCCTATGGAGCGAAGATCGTAGGGGAAGGTGGGAAGTGCGCACGGCAATGTCCTGGAGATAACGGGAACGCGGGAGAAGAATCTGCCGTACGCAGAAAATCGTATTGCGAAGGCCTATGGCGCGGCGATTATCGATGTGCACAATGCTGGTGTCGTTGAGGAACAGCAGACGGAGAGGGGAATCACGTCACTGTTTCCGACGGTATAGTAGATAACGTCTACGGTGGTGCAACGCAGGGGACGGGAGCAGTCGTGCACAATACCGCGACGATAACGGGCGGTACGGTAACGAATGTCTATGGGGGACACAGTACGGGCGACGGTGCTGTCGCCAGCAATGAAGTACATATTTCACGCGGCACCGTCGGCACCGCCACACCGACTGCGACAGTCTATGGCGGCGCTGCAACGGGCAGTGGAGATGTGACGGGCAACTCGGTCACGCTCACGGGCGGCACCGTCAGGGGCAAGGTCAGTTGCGGGTGCGGCTGGTACGGGAAAAAGTCGAGCATAACTACATCTCTCTTGGTGATGAGTCGAATCGCAATCTGGACGCAGCAATGTTTGCTGCTGCAGAGCTGATCGGTGCGGACGGCGGCAACTCACCCTCGGACAATAAACTCAAGGTCTACGCAAAGAATGCAAAGGTAAAGTCCGTGGATCACTTCACGGCGTACGACTTTGACCTTGGCACGAACGTCCATGATGGGGACCGTATGCTCACGGTCGTGGATGCAGGGCTTTCGACACGACAGGAAACGGTGTCGCGCTGGATGATATTTCTGCCACTACCGCAAACTTGGCGCAGGATCCGCAGGATGTGGGGGCGGTGACGCTCATCGAGAGTGGAACCTCCGGAACGCAGCTGAAGTTCGATGCGGCGGAACGGGAACTCGATGCGACGAATACGCATGAGTTTGCCCTGCATACGGATAGCGGCACGGCGGAGACGGACAAACTGTTGCTGGACTACAACCGCTATCACGGCGGCAAGGTCGTACATGATGCCGATACGCGGATCCGCACGGTGGGGACGCCGACGGAGACGGAGCTGTACGGCGGTCTCTCGCGGTGGACAGGACATACAACGGACGATAACGAGTTGACGATCAATCATCTGGCTGCGAGCTCACCTCTGCATACGGCGGAAAGAACGAGGGTACGGCAGGTAATGTGCAGGCGAACCGCGTCACCGTTAATGGAACCGCGGCACCGTCGCCGAGTACCACAGAGTATGCCATCGATAGGGTCTACGGCGGTGCTATCACGGATGCGACCAATGCGGGCGTTGTTGGTGGTACGCGCACGGCTGACGGCAAGGCGGTCGAGGCAGGCAACAGCGTCGCCATCGCAGGTGGTACGGTGACGGATGCCTATGGCGGCTATACTGCCGGCAACGGGGTTGTGGAGAATAACAGCGTCACTGTCACGGGCGGTATGATCCAAGGTGAGATCTACGGCGGTGTGTCGGAGGGCAGCGGCGATGTCATAAACAATGCCGTTAATCTCGGTGACGAGAAACATCGCGATCTCTGATGATGCAGACCTTACCGCTGCTGATCTCGCCGGTGCAAAGACGGGGACTGGCAAGGGCATCAGGGAATGCGCTGAACGTTTACGCGAAGAACGCCGACGTGAACTCGGTCGCGAAGTTTGACAAGTATCACTTCATCCTCGACCGTGCGATCACCGATGGCGCGACGATGCTTCTGTCGACGCAGGCGGCTTTGGCGGGGAGATCGACCGGAACAATGTTGCCGTCGAAAAAGTACCCGCGATGATGACGGATGGCGACAAGGGCACCAACCCTCGGCGGCCGCGTTGTTCTTGCGGAGGAGGCCCCGGCGCAGATCTGTTGAAAGTCGCAACTACAAGCGCGACGACAGGTCGACGGACAAGATCGAGCACGTTGTTGAGCTGGAGAACCCGACGGAGACGTCGACAGGACATTTCGAGGCAGAGGGACTGCTCCTCACCTATGCGCAGTTCAAAGATAATACGTGGACGTGCTGACGGCGCAGAGACCAGTCCGACGAGTGAGTCAAACGAGGTGTTCGGCGGCATCTCCTATCTGGGGGCATACGACCGAGAACAACGTACTCACGGTGACGGGCGTCCCTGATGATGGGCTTACGGCGGCATACGGTGGCAAGACGGCTGCAGGTGCGGCAAATACGGTCAATAATCGCGTTGTCGTTGAGAACACTACACATGACAGCCACGGCAACCGGTGGCATTGATAGTGTCTACGGCGGCTATACGGGCTCAGCGTATGCGGTCGATGCACAGAATCAGGCCATTGCAGGTGTCGCTGAGAAAAATAGTGCCAAGATTGTGCGCGGTGAGATCGGCCAGCTCTACGGCGGTTATGCCGCTGGTGTGAACGGCAGAGCACAGGGGAATGAGGCGATTGTTAGCGGTGGTACGGTCGCAAATGTTTACGGCGGTGCGGTAGAGGCGTGCCACGGGAACCGCTTCGAAGAACACTGTTGTCGTCAGCGGCGGTACGGTGACCGGCACGATTGCAGGTGCGCATGCTGTATACGATACGGCAGCAGGGGCGACGCATACACTCTCGAATGGGAATCGTGTGATACTCGGTGAAGAGAACGCAACGCGTGTATTGCCCACCAACATGAATGTTTCTGCGGCGTCCATCTATGGCACGGATTACCACGCGCCGACCGCCCTCAGCAGGGGTGACGGGCTCGACAGAGCAGACCTTTAACGGCGGCAGTGATCAGATCAAAGGCAATGAGTTGATCGTCACGACGACAGGTGTATCCGCGAAGAAGGTTCGCAACTTCGATGCGTATATCATTCGTCGTCGGCAAAGATTTCAACGATGGCGATACGATGCTTACCCTCACGGACGCGGGCTTCGGCGATGTTACGAGCGCGTCTTCTGCCACACCCTGTTCGTGTGGATTGGCGAAACGTCAAAGCACACATAGAGAACTCCCTCGTTGCCTCGGGGAAGGGACGTGCAGGGCATAATGACAAGATTACGCTTTATGAAACTTGGCACAGAGCGTCTACGACGGATGCGCTGCGTTTTGCGCATTACGAGGATACGGATACGGCCGAAGCCGAAGGCGTCTACGAGATGAAGGTAAAAACCGGCCGTGGGCTTCACGACGAGTTCCCCAGCCGGCTCCTCCTCTGCAACGGATCTTGATACGAGCGCAGTAATGCTCGAACTGAACCGTTTCCGCTTTGATGAGGTCACCTATGACGGTACAGCAGTTCCTTCCGACCATAAGGTCTACGGTGGTTATTCCGGTTACGATGATACGGCGGTCGATGCAGAGGGCGTTCATCTTGGTCATACGACAGCGGACAATGTTCTGAACATCACGGGCACACCCACAGGAACGGCAGACAATATCACAGCGTACGGCGGCTATGCAGAGGGCGCACATGGCGGTGCAGTGGACAACCCGGTTCGTGTTGACGTGCAGAATGCGTCATCGGCGGCACTGAACTCCGTCTACGGTGGCTATGCGAAGGGCGCAAATGCGGGTGCGGTGAGTGGGAATACCGTGACCTTCTCGCGAGGGGCAACCCTCCATGACTTGATGGGCGGCTATATTGATAGTGCGACGAGCACGTCAGATGTCTCGGGGAACAAGGTTTTCGTCGAAGGCGGTACCGTCGATAATGCGACGACAGCACCGTCTGATCTCCGCATCTACGGCGGCTATACGAAGGGAACTGGTACGGCAGCGCAGAATGTTCTGCATATTACAGGCGGGGCACTCGGCAGCGATACGATGCCTGCGCATGAGGTAGATGTGATCGGCGGACGCTCGGAAAAAGGTGCAGCCAAGGGCAATCATGTTGTCGTCGACCAGCCTTTCGCGACCGTCGAGGGCAGTGTAACAGGCGGCTATGGTGCGACGGCAACAGACAATACCGTCGAGATTCTCGCCGGTACGCTGACTGGCTCGGTCTACGGCGGCTATGCGACGACGGCAGGAACACCGGCAACGACGGGGGCATCGCCCGACGGCGGAGGTCTCTGCCCTGCGCAACAACAAGGTAACGCTCCGTGACGGCGTCACCGTTACGGGCAATGTCTACGGCGGCTATGCTGCGGCGGATGCGTCGAACATGACAGCGGCGACGGACAGCAATACGATTGATCTCTACAAGGCTGTGATTGACGGCACGATCTACGGCGGCATGGCGCAGGCTGCGACAGGCCAGCAGGTCGTCAGCGGCAAGAACAATACGCTTGCGGTTCATGCGCGCGGTGCAAAGGCAGATGATTTTGTCGGTGTGCAGAATCTCACTTCTGACGTCCCTGCGGGAACGACGGCGGCAGATAAAGGAGACGATGCTGACGCTGGATAATGTCGCTGCTCCCGCTGGTGCTGCGGCTGCAACACCGACCACGAAGGATCTCAGCCATGTCAATGTCGGCGTGCAGCTCTGCGGGCAATCGCCCGAGCCTCAAGGTCGGCGACGCGGTCAGCCTGATGAAGGTGTACGAAGGCAATACGATCGACGCGACACATGCCGTGGCGATCACCTCGGATACACCGCTCGTCAACAAGACGACGGGAATGCAGGGGGTCAGCCTGCGCTACGGCTTTGACCTGCTTACGCGCGAGGCGGAGGCGGGCTCCGGCAAGAACAACGAGCTCTATGCGATGGTCACATCCGCATCGGTCAACCCCGATACGAAGTCGCTTGCTGAGACGCGTGCAGCATCGCTCGCGTTCCTGACCAGCGGTTCCGATCTCCTGACGGACGCTGCGATGACGGCGGCGATGGAGGTTGCGGCAACGCCTGCCTCCGAGTCGCAGGCAGGACGCGCCCGTGTCGACGGCGCACCGAAGGAGTACCGTATGTGGGCGGTGCAGAATGTCTCGTCCATGCGCCTCAACTCCGGCTCGCATGTCGATGCAAAGGGCTGGGGGCTCAACCTCGGCTTTGCAAAGCAGCGTGTGGCGGGACGCAATACGCTCACCTATGGTCCGTTCGTCGAGTACGGCAAGGGCTCGTACGACTCCTATCTGGACGACGGCCTGCACGGCAGCGGCAACATGGACTATCTCGGTGTGGGCGTTATGGCAAAGTCGCAGAGCGAAAACGGTGCGTACGTTGAGGGCAGTGTCCGCGTCGGCCGCGTAAAGAGCGACTATGCTGGCACCATCGACAATACGCATACGACGTACGACAGCAGCAGCACCTACTACGCCGGACATCTCGGCGTCGGACAGGAGAAGCAGCTGAAGAACGGCAATACGATTGATACGTATGCGAAGTACTTCTTCACGCATCAGGGCGGCGATACGGCGAAGCTCTCGACGGGCGAGGTCTACGACTTTGACGCGGCAGATTTCGCACCGCATCCGCTTCGGTACGCGCTACACCTCGAAGAAGGGCGACGCATCGTTCTACACGGGCTTGCCTATGAGTACGAGTTCGGCAACGATATCGCAGCCTCCCTTTGAGGGCTACATACGCCGAGCCCGAGCCTCACGGGCGGCACGGGCATCCTCGAGCTGGGCTATCGCTTTTACCCCGCAGAACGGCCGTGCAACGTACGGCATCCAGCTGATGGGCATGACGGGCGAAGCGTCAGGGGCATCTCCGGCGGTGTCCAGATGCACTGGGCGTTCTAGGAATCACTGATAAAATGAGGTCTGCCAGATTGGCGTAGATTTTTCGTCCGAACGAGGGTGGAAAACCGGACGCGAGTGGTGCTCTGTGGAGGATTTTCCCGCCGAAGTGCGGGCAAAAGAATGCGTCAAGATAGTTGTACCAGAAGTATCAGTGCTTTCCCTAATCCGTTAAAACAATATCGACATAATAAACGAGGGCAGTGATACGATTCCGTATCACTGCCCTCGTCGTATTTGATCACTGTGCCGCCGCTTCCTTTTGGTAGAGTGCGGTGAGCGCATCCTGCAGCACCTTGGAGACGTTGAGTTTTTTCTGCTCGGCGAAGGTGTTCAGCCATGCGGGGATGGTGAGATTCTTGCGGATGGATTTACTGCCGTACTTGGCGGCATAGGCATCCATATCGAGGGAGAGGAGACTGACGAATCCCTCACCCATCTCGGGGTCGGGGTGAATGTCCTCGATGCGGCTCGCGGGCGGAGCGCTTTTCCCGTCCTCCAGCTCGCCGAGCACCCAGCCCGATGCGGCGTCCTCGCCCATTGCAATCGCCTCGGAGAGAGTTGCGCCTTCACTGACACAGCCGGGGAGATCGGGGACAACGACACAGAAGCCGGGGTTCACTTCACAGGGATAAAAAACAGCAGGATAGACCAGATTCATAATAATGCCTCCTCACTTTAATCCTGCACTGCGCAGGACAGATCTGACGGTCTTGGGATCGAGGTCGCCTGGATGATTCGGTATCGTGATTTTTCCAGGCTTATCATCATGTATATATTGCATATGTGAGCCGTTCGAATTTTTGAGATACCAACCATTCTTTTTTATCAGACGCTCAAGTTCGATAAATCGCATCTCATCACCTCTATCTCATTATATGTATCGTGCGCATTTCTGTCCAGAATAAATTTCTGCCCCTCTGTTGCGCGTATGAGAGAATCGTTCTATAATAAGATGCGTCCTTCACGGGGACAAAAGATTTGAATACGAGGTGATATGCGTGAGTGATACATACATACAGTGTCGCCATCAGCTACGGCGACGTTCTCGGTTGGATTGATTACGACGGCAGTGCACATCGTGCAGAGGTCCATCTTGCCGATGAAAAAGGGGCGCACGGCGGTGGAGGAGTTCCTCGCCAAAGACCATGAGGTCGAGGTGCCGCACAAGACGCTGATGGATTTTACAAAGGAGACAATCACGCCGCTCGCGGACAAGGAGAGCCTGACGCTCGCGCTGACGCGCCTGTGGAATGATACGGGCGTACAGGTGGACTGGTCGCGGCCGGTGGACTACGTAAAGGAACATCCGCATTACTAATCGGCGGTAGATTCTATGCCGTCGGGGGACGGCGAGGGAGGAAATATGATTCGCATTGGTATTCTGGGCTATGGCAATCTCGGACGCGGCGTGGAGTACGCCGTCGAGGCAAATCCTGACATGGAGCTGGTCGCTGTCTTTACGCGGCGCGATCCCGCGTCGGTGAAGCCGCGCACGCAGGTGCCGGTGGTGGCGGCATCGCAGGCGGCAGAGTGGAAGGACAAGGTGGATGTGCTCATCCTCTGCGGCGGCTCGGCGACCGATCTGCCGAAGCAGACGCCGGAGTTCGCGAAGCTTTTTCACGTGGTGGACAGCTTTGATACGCACGCCAATATCCCGACGCATTACGCGGAGGTGGATGCAGCAGCAAAGGCGGCAGGGAACGTCGGCGTGATCTCGGTCGGCTGGGATCCCGGCATGTTCTCACTCACTCGCGTCTATGCGAATGCGGTGCTCACAAATGGCGCGGACTACACGTTCTGGGGACGCGGTGTCAGCCAGGGACACTCGGATGCGATCCGCCGCATCCCGGGGGTGAGGGATGCCAAGCAGTACACGGTGCCTGTCCCGCGGCACTCGAGGCCGTGCGCAGCGGCTCGAATCCGACGCTCACGACGCGCGAAGCATACGCGTGAGTGCTATGTCGTGCTCGAGGAGGGCGCGGATGCGGCAGCGGTCGAGAAGGCGATCGTGACGATGCCGAAACTACTCTCGGACTATGATACGACGGTGCACTTCATCAGTGAGGAGGAGCTGCAGCGTGACCATGCAGGCCTTGCGCACGGCGGTTTCGTCATCCGCTCGGGCGCGACGGGGGAGAACAATGCGCATAAGCATGTGATCGAGTTCAGCCTGAAGCTCGACTCGAACCCCGAGTTCACGGCATGTGTCCTTGCTGCATACGCGCGTGCGGCATACCGCCTCGCCGCTGAGGGCGCAAAGGGCTGCAAGACGGTACTCGACATCGCGCCGTGCTATCTCACGGTGCAGACGGATGCGGAGCTGCGTGCGGCTCTGTTGTAAAATCCAGTGGGACTGCTGCACAAACGCCCCTATCGACTCGCTGCGCTCGCCACTTCCCCCGTTGCGACGGGGGAAGCTAGATGCTATAATCCTAGCCTCCCCCGTGCGACACGGGGGAGGGGGACCGCGCAAGCGGTGGAAGGGGCGCTTGTAGCGATACCGCTGACATAATGACAATGGGCTGTTGCACGCAGTTAGAAAACTTTCGTGCCACATGCCCCACTATATTGGTGCTGTGGCATTCGCAGAAAGGAGGAGCAGCATGGGGCTGCTTCGTAAATTTTTTTCAGCAATATGGGAAACCCCCAAGGGAAGATGGGGAAATTTGTCATTGCCATGATGAATCGCGGTCATGCGGGCATTGCGGCGTGGGGCTTTTGCATTTCGACCTGCAAGGGAATGAGCATGTGCTTGACTGCGGCTGCGGCGGCGGGGCGAACATCGCCGTGTTCCTACGGATGGTGGACGAGGGGCATGTGACGGGGCTGGACTACTCGACCGTTTCCGTGGAAAAGGCGCGGGAGGTGAACCACGCGGCAATCGAGGCAGGACGGTGCACGATCGTGCAGGGAATGTACTGGCCGCTTTGAGAATGAACGGTTCGATGTTGTGACGGCGTTTGAAACGGTGTATTTCTGGCCGGAGATTGCGCGCTGCTTTTACCGAAATTCACCGCGTTCTGAAAGCAGGGCGGCGTGTTCATGATTACGAATGAGACAAGCGGCAAGACGGGCGACATGAGAAGTGGCGAAGACTCGTTGATGGACTGTCTGTCTCATACGGGTGAGGAACTGGAGACACTGCTCACGGGCGCAGGGATTTGCGCGTTGAGATTGACGAGGATTTGAAGGCAGACCGCCTGAACGTTCGAGCGTATAAGGCATAGCAGTCTTTTTGATATGATAAAAGCGTCCCGTGACCGACGGGACGCTTTTATCTTTCATCTGCAGCATTTTTCTGCTATGATAGATTCGGCTCGGGACTCATCGGTGTGATAGAGAGTGTAGCTCGTTATTACAAGTCAATCGATATGAGAAAGGAGGTGCTGCCATGGCGATTACACCGCCGACGTCGCCGACACCGCCGACGCCGCCGAAGATCACGCTCGGCGACGCGGCACGCGACGCGCAGTCGAATACGACGCATACGACAGGGGACGCGCAGGCGGAGCAGCAGGCGCGTGACTCAGTCGCGCAGGGGAACGGTGCGCTCTCCAAGACGACGACGGGCGCACCGCAGGACGGCAAGGCTCAGCAGGGCAAGACGGGGAATGCAGGGCGCGCGTTCCGATGCGGCAAAGGGCGATCACGTCAGTACGTCTGCGTCGCGTGTTGACCACGGCACGAAGGCGGATGGACAGACGGGGGCAGATGTCGCGAACGGGCTGGATATGGCGCAGGAGAATGCGGCACTCAGCAGCAGCTCAGCCAGACGGGGGCTGAGCCGCCGCCAAAGTCCCTATACGGCGACGAGCGGTGTCTACTGGGCAGGGATGATCGTCCTCGCGGCAGCGGTCGGGGCGTTTTCTTTTTCCGTTTCTTTCGGAAAAAAGGGGATGCGCAGGCGGCAGAGCCATCGCTCGGCGAACGCATTCTCGCTCGCGAGAGTGAGCCGCAGGCACCGTCGCCGCGCGCTCATGAGGATCTCCTCGCAGCGGCAGAGCGGGCACGGCAGAGACGTACGCCGCAGGGCGAACTTCTCCCCGAGTACACGGGGCTGACGGCAGGCGAGGTGCTGGAACGACTGGCGGAGGAGGAGCACGCTGCACCTGCGGCCGCCCCGCCGCCAGCCGTGTGCCGAAGCCGCCGCGCCGTGCACCATCCGCGCGCCCTTCGGCGGCAAAGCCCAACCTACCTGCCGCCCCACCAAGGAACTGCGCATGCCGCCGCCTGCGCGCCCGCGCCGAAGGCTGGGCAGACGGGGATGCGCCTGCGGAGGAGAATGCGCCGCATTTTTGAAGTGCGGGTATGAAAAACGCTGCACGCATTGTATTCACGCGACGATGCACTTCACGCGGAAAAATCTATTGACAAATGAAGGCGTGAAGGCGATAATAAAGGAGTTTTTCCCGAAAAGAATGTGCTGAGAAAGGAGGCGGATGACCATGAAACATGTGCTGTCCGTCTTTGTCGCGAACCAGACAGGGGGTTCTGGTTCGTGTTGTCAGTATGTTCTCGCGGCGCGAGTTCAACATCGACAGTCTGGCTGTCGGCGTGACGGAGTCGCCGGATTTCTCACGCATCACGGTGGTGATGCACGGGGATGGGAATATCGTCGAGCAGATGATCAAAGCAGCTGGAGAAGATGCCCGTCGTGCGGGCTGTCCAGCGTCTGGACGAAAAAATGCGGCGTGCCGTGGCGTGACGCTCATCAAAGGTGCGTGCGGGCGATGAGAATCGCCTCGATGTGCTGAAGATGGGCGAGCTGTTCCGTGCCCATGTCGTCGATGTGGAGTCCTCCTCGATCATCTTTGAGATCACGGGCGGTGATGACAAGGTGACGGCATTTCTGAAGGTGCTGAAACCCTACGGGCATTGTCGAGGTCATCCGCACGGGGCTCATCGCGCTCGAACGAGGAGAACACACCATATATGAACACTGTGAGGAGAGGGAGTACTATGGCAAAAACTTACTATGACCAGGATGTCAACTGGAGTGCAATCGAGGGCAAGACGATTGCGATCATCGGCTATGGCAGTCAGGGTCATGCGCATGCACTGAACCTCAAGGAGAGCGGCCTCAATGTCGTCGTCGGTCTCTACGCCGGCTCGAAGTCCAAGGCGAAGGCTGAGGCATCATGGTCTGAAGGTCACGTCGGTTGCCGATGCGGTGAAGCAGGCAGATGTCGATGGTGCTCATCCCCGATGAGAAGCAGGCGGATGTCTACAGGAAGAGATCGGGCCCGAACCTCAAGAAGGGCAGTGCGCTTGCCTTTGCTCACGGCTTCAATATCCATTTCAAGCAGATCGTTCCGCCCGAGGGCGTCGATGTGTTCATGGTCGCGCCGAAGGGCCCCGGTCACCTCGTCCGCCGCACGTTCGAAGAGGGCTCGGGCGTTCCGGCCGTATTCGCTGTCGAAAAGGACGAGACGGGCAGAGTGCTTCGATCTCGCGCTCGCCTATGCGCGCGGGTCTTGGTGCAACGCGTTCCGGCGTGCTCCAGACGACGTTCCGCGATGAGACGGAGGAGGATCTGTTCGGTGAGCAGTGCGTCCTCATGGGCGGTGTCTGCCAGCTGATGCAGACGGGCTTTGAGGTGCTCGTCGAGGCGGGCTATCCGCCCGAGATGGCATACTTCGAGTGCTTTCATGCGAGATGAAGCTGATCGTCGATCTCTGCTATGAGGGCGGCATGACGAAGATGCGTCAGTCCTGCTCCGATACGGCGGAGTACGGCGACTACATGATCGGACCGCGTATCATCACCGAGGAGACGAAGAAGGAGATGAAGAAGGTTCTGAAGGAGATCCAGGACGGCACGTTCGCGCGCAACTGGCTTCTCGAGAACCGTGCTGCTGGCCGTGCGAACTTCCTCGCACAGCGTCGTCTCCACGAGGAGCATCAGATCGAGCAGGTCGGTGCACAGCTGCGCAATATGATGCCGTGGCTGCGTGACAAGAAAGAGCTCAATTTCTAAACGATACACGTATTTTATGAAAAAGAAGTCTTTCCGCGCGGAGAGACTTCTTTTTCAAAGGAAAGCTTTTCCTGTCTGCTCCACGAGAATGCCTCGTAATGCAAGTCTAAATACCAACCCGCTTGCTTTACTAGAATTCACATAGGAGCACGGCGAGGAATGATTGCCATATCGTAATTTCAGGAGGGCTATATGGGCATGAACATGAGCGAGAAGATTCTCGCACGCCATGCGGGGGCTTGACCATGTGGAGCCGGGGCAGCTGGTTGTCTGCCAGCTCGACATGGTGCTCGCAAAACGATGTGACGGGTCCCCGTCCATCAAGGAGTTTGAAAAGACGGGACGTCCTGTCTTTGATCGGACGAAGATCGCGCTGATTCCCGACCATTTTCAGCCGGCGAAGGACATCAAGTCCGCCGAGCTGGCGAAGATCATGCGCGATTTTGCGCGCAAACATGACATCCTGCACTACTACGAGCAGGGGCGCGTGGGGATTGAGCACGTTATCCTGCCCGAGCGCGGCATCGTTGGGCCGGGCATGCTCACGATCGGCGCGGACTCGCACACCTGTACCTACGGTGCGGTGAACGGGTTCTCGACGGGCGTCGGCACGACGGATCTCGCGGTCGGGATGGCAACGGGCGAGGCATGGTTCAAGGTGCCCGAGGCAATCAATGTGCACCTGACGGGGAAGAAGCCGCAGGACATCAGCGGCAAGGATGTCATCCTCACGCTCATCGGCATGATCGGCGTGGATGGTGCGCTCTACAAGAGCCTTGAGTTCACGGGCGAGGGGTGGCGTCACTCTCCATGACCGACCGTCTGACGATTGCCAATATGGCGATCGAGGCGGGGGCGAAGAACGGCATTTTCCCGTATGACGATGTATGCAGGGCGTACGTCGAGGGACGCATGACAAAAGCCGTTCGAGCCCGTGGCTGCCGATGCTGATGCACGCTATGCGCAGACGGTGGAGATCGACCTCAGCGCACTGCGTCCCGTCGTCTCGTTCCCACATCTGCCCGAAAATACGAAGCGCGTCATGGATATCGCGTCGCCCATCGCCATCGATCAGGTCGTGATCGGGTCGTGCACGAACGGACGCCTTGAGGATATGGAGATTGCGGCGTCGATTCTGAAGGCACAAGGTACATGAGCGCGTGCGCTGCATCGTGATTCCGGGCTCGCCGTATGTCTATGAGGAGTCGATGAAGCGCGGCTATCTGGCGATCTTCATGGAGGCGGGGGCGGCGATCTCGACGCCGACCTGCGGCCCGTGTCTCGGCGGCTATATGGGGATCCTCGCGGCAGGGCGAGCGGTGCGTCTCGACGACGAACCGCAATTTCCGCGGGCGCATGGGTCAGTGGACAGCGAGGTCTATCTCGCGGGGCCGCACGTCGCGGCGGCGAGTGCAATACTGGGGCGGATTGCCGCTCCCGAGGAGGTGGCGTGATGTTCGAGGGCAAGGTCTGGCGCTACGGCGATAACATCGACACGGATGTCATCATCCCGCACGCTATCTCAACACGTTCGAGCCGAAGGCGCTCGCGGCACACTGCATGGAGGACATCGACACGACGTTCGCGGGCAGTGTTCAGCAGGGCGACATCATGGTCGGCGGAAAGAATTTCGGCTGCGGTTCTCGCGTGAGCACGCGCCGGTTGCGATTGCGGCATCGGGCATTCCCTGTTGTGATCGCGGCGAGCTTTGCGCGCATCTTTTACCGCAACGGCATCAATATCGGGCTGCCGCTCTCGAGATCGGCGACGATGTGAGAAGATCAGCGCGGGTGACCGCCTGCGTGTCGATACGGAGACGGGAACGATTGAGAATCTGACGACGGGCGATACGTTCATGCACATCCCCTGCCGGGGTTCGTGCAGGATATTGCGCTGCGGGCGGTCTTCTGAACTATATCAAGGAGAACGGGGATTCCGTCATGGGGTATAAGATTGCGGTTGTCCCGGGCGACGGCATCGGGCAGGAGATCACGAGTGAGGCGGTACGCGTCCTGAAGGCCGTCGATGCAAAGTTCTCGCTCGGACTTTTCCTATGAGACGCGCGATGCGGGCGGCACGGCGTATGATAAATACGGGACACCGCTGCCCGAGGATACACTCGCCGTCTGCAAGGCATCGGACGGCGTGCTCTTTGGTGCGGTCGGCGGGACGAAGTGGGACGCGGTGGAGCCTGCGCTGCGCCCCGAACGCGCCATCCTCGGCCTGCGCAAGGGGCTCGGATCTCTATGCGAATCTGCGTCCGGTCAAGGTGGCGGATGCGCTCATCGAGCACTCGCCGCTGAAGCCCGATCTCGTGCGCGGTGTCGATCTCGTCATTGTGCGCGAGCTGATCGGCGGCATTTACTTTCGGCGAGAAGTGCGAGAGCGAGCATGTGGACGGTGTGGAGCGCGCATGGGATATGGAGAACTACTCCGTGCCCGAGGTGGAGCGCATCGCGCGCCTTGCGTTTGAGACGGCGCGTCTCAGACGCTCCAAGGTCACGTCCGTGGACAAGGCGAACGTGCTGGCAACGTCGCGCCTCTGGCGACGCACGGTGACAGGACTGGCAAAGGACTATGCGGATGTAAGCTCGATCATCTCTACGTCGATAACTGCGCCATGCAGCTTTGCCGTGCGCCCGACACAGTTCGACGTCGTCGTGACGGGCAATCTCTTCGGTGATATTCTCTCCGATGAGGCGGCGGTGATCGGCGGCTCGATCGGTCTCATGCCGTCGGCGTCGATCGGGACGGGCACGAGTCTCTTTGAGCCGATTCACGGCAGTGCCCCGATATCGCAGGGACAGGGGAATCGCAAACCCGCTCGGGACGATCCTCTCGGCGGCGATGCTGCTGCGCTATGCGCTCCATGAGGAGGAAGCGGCCGACGCCATCGAGGCGGCGGTGGATGCGGCACTCGCCGATGGGATGCGGACGGCGGACATCTACCTCGCGGGATACGGGCTGCACGAAGGTCGGTACGCAGGAAATGACCGATGCGGTGCTCAGACGCTTGTAAGGTGCTGCCCTATCGGCACGGTGCGCTGCTTCCTGATATGCTGTAAACGGTTCCCCTGCTCGCGGGGCGTTTGTCAATACGCTAATCAAAAATGCTGTACGAAGTGTTTTGATTTCGTACAGCATTTTTATTTTATTCCACCGCCGGATGCCCCTTTCTCACATACCGCCACCGCACGAAGGCGGCGAGGATGAGAGAATCGTGCCCGAGGTCGGGAAGAGGTAGTGCATTCCGTACGTCGCGACGGCGCCGCCGAGCAGCGGCCCAGCGGCAGAGCCAATCTGCTGGGCGGAGAAGAGCAGCCCGAAGACGCTTCCCTTGAGCTGCGCGGGCGTATGCTGAGCGATGACGGCGTTCAGCGAGGGCTGAATCCCGGCGAGGAAGAGCCCACGCCGAACTGCATGACGGCAAAGGGACGAGGGTGTCGGGGATGCCCTGCAGGATGAACATGCCTCCTGCACACAGCATGGCGAGGAACATCGCGCTGAAGTAGCCGCGCCGTGTGCCGTAGATCCCCCAGAGCGGCGCGGAGATCGCGCCCGCGATGCCGCCGAGAGAGAATACTGCGCCCGCGACAAAGACGATGTTGTCCATCGCGCCCGCGAGCACCTTGATGTAGGTCGTCAGGACGGGCATGAGGATGTAGAGCACCACCTGCGCGAGCGTGCTCACGATCATCATCGTGCGCAGGATGGGGATGTGCCAGAGATGCATCGGACTGCGTTCCTCCGCCGTGAGCGGCGCGGTCTCTTTCGGCATCGGCGGCTCTTTGATGATAAAAGCGTGAACGCAAGGAAAGTGATGAAGAGCGCCAGACCACCGATATAGAAGCTCGCGCGCATCCCGAACAGCTCTGCGAGGACGCCGCCGAGCAGCGGCCCCACGACACCGCCCGCTGTGAGCGTGCCCTGCATGATGCCGAGGGAGAAGCCGAGTTTTTCCTGCGGTGCATAGAGCGTCGCGATGGCGAGATCCATCGGCCAGAGTCCTGCGGCAAATCCCTGAAAAGAGGCGCACGATGATGAGCTGCTCGGGGACGTGACGAGCCCGCCGAGCAGATAGCTGATCGCGATGAGAAGGCTCGCGCGCATTGCCTGACGAGACGTTTTCCCCTTGCGGTCGGCGATGCGCCCCAGATCGGTGCCACGACAGCGGAGACGAGGAACGTCACCGAGAACGCAAGCCCCGACCAGAGATTCACGGAGGCATCGTCCACCGAGCTCGGTCGTCAGATACATTGGCAGGAATGGGATGATCATCGTATAGCTTGCGGACATAAAGAGCACGTTGCATGTGAGCAGCGCGAGCACCACTTTCCAGTTCATGACAGACCCTTTCTCTTTATCGCGTTTCTATTATCATTTTACCACGTTTTATTGAAAAAGTAAGCGGCGAATATAGGGACTAAATACCCTTGAACGTTGATTTTCACGCGTCATTGTGCTATGATGAAGAACGACGTGACGATATCGAAAAATCTAAACTACTGCAACACCATCTGCCGCGCGTCACTTACGGCAGATAATTTTCGAAAGTAGGGTTGTCATGAAACACATCGTCGTAGATTTGAAATGAATCCTGTGGGGAAGGAATACCGGGATATTCGGGAGGAAACTGAACGGAGAGATCATCGAGATCGGCGCGGTGCGTCTGAATGAAGATTTTTGTGCAGGAGGACGAATTTCAGTGCTATGTCTGTCCTGAGTATGGGATGGTAAAGAAGCACATCACCGAGCTGACGGGCATTACGCAGGAGAAGGTCGCGGGGCATCCCGCGTTCGCCGACAGCTTTCACGCGTTCGTCGCATGGATCGGCGAGGCAGAGACGAAGATCTACTCGTGGAGTATGTCCGACATCAAGCAGCTGCGCAAGGAGTGCCGTCTAAAGCTGCCGGACTTTGACATCACGTGGCTCGATGCGCGCTGGGTCGACCTCCAGCAGGAGTTTGACGACCGCCTCGGGCTCCACAACAGCCTCGCACTGAAGCACGCGCTCGGTGCGATGGGGCGCAAGTTCGAGGAGTCAGCACTCCGCGCTGCCGACGCCGTCAATACGAGCGCCGTCCCTCGCGCTCATGCAGGACGATGCAAAGTTCCGTGAGACCATGCGTCCTGTCCTCGAGATCCCTAGAGCCGAGCGACGGCCTCTCGGACTCGATCGGCGAGCTGTTCCCCGATCTGGAAAAATTGAAACGAAATCTGTGATGAATGCCGTACGCACTTGCGTGCGGTTTTTTATTAAAAGTATCACGGACGAGACGGTGCGGCTGAAATTATCAGTGAGTCCATAGTGGACGAAGTGAGCGTAAGATGATATAATTTTAGGTATATTAAAATATTTCCTTGTGTATGATTTCTGGATAACAGCAAGGAGGGCTGGTCGTGTGATGAACCAAGAGAATCAGACGAAGAGAATCGCCGCTGTACTACTGGCAGGCGGTGTCTGCCTTGGCGGTGTGAGTGCACATGCCGCGGTGCAGGAGGATCGGAATGCCCAGCGTGAGATCGAGCGTTCCGAGGCGGATGTTCGTCGCATGGCGGAGGAGCGCACACCTCAGATCGATCTGCATCGGGAGAATGTTCGTGTCAGCGGCATTGCAGTGACGGGATCGCTCGATCTGTCGCAGGAAAAGATTTCGTTCTTCTGCCGGAGCTGAAGCACGAGAATGTCAACATCAGAAGCTTTCCGCACAGATTCAGACGGTAAACGATACAGGCGCATTGGTCTTTGTCACGGAGTTTACGCCTGACGGGACGGGCGCGTATCGCGTGCTGATTCATGCGGATGCGCAGGACAGCGATCATTTCCGTCTGGGCATCAATAATACCGGGACGAAGTATACGGGGCAGCTGCGTTCCTCACTGACCCTATGTGAACAACAATATCTCAGGGAGTGCGGATACGCTCGGCATCTCGGTCGTCACCTCGCCGGGACATTTCTCGGATGTCAAGACGGGGAGCAATCGCCTATCGGAAGCTGCTGCCGGAGATGGGCGGCGAGGTCTCTTTGCAGGCGAGTTACGGCAACGTCCGCATTGGACGATCTGAATCCCTATGATGGACTGATTGATATGGATTTGGCGGGCAGGAGCTTCGGTCTGGATCTGCACTATCGTCAGTTCCTCACCCTATACGTCGCGCGAGAAAAACATCCTTGACTTTTGGCATCGGCTATCGAAAGATGCGCAGTGAGTACGGCTTTAGTTTCAGCGGTACGCCGATCAACTACCGCAATGATTACCGTGTGCTGCTGGCATCCATTGACTACAGCCATGCACAGCGCAAGGAGAACAGCTCGTTCGGCTATCATGTCGGGCTGGCGGCAAACGTGAACGGGGACGAGGAGGCGTATCGTCGGATCACGCCGGGCAGCGATGAGCAGTTCCTGCTGCTGCGCGCGATGAACTATCAGACGCGCAGCAAGAGCGACTGGATCACGGGGCTCAGTCTGCAGGGGCAGTATACGGGACAGCACATTATCTCCGCTGAGCAGATCGGCGCGGGCGGTGCAATGAGCGTGCGGGGCTTTGATGAGCGCGCGATGAGTGCGGACAAGGGCGTCGTCGGAAAGATCGAGATCTATACGCCGGAGGTCGCAAAGGGACGCGCTTCCTCGCGTTTACGGACTACGCATGGCTATGGAACAATACGAATGACCGCAGCGTCGGATTCGATCACGATACGATCGGCTCCGTTGGTCTTGGCGTCCGCTATACGAATCCCGCGCAGCGGGCTCGCCCTCGCGCTGGACTACGCACATATCATCAAGCAGGCGAGCAAGGTCGATCTGGGCGTACTGCGCCAGAACCGCCGTCCGTGGAATTTCTCGGCGAGCATGAGTTTCTGAGGGAATCGCTGAACGGATCAGTGCTTCCCCAAGACAAGGGAGAGAAAGGAATGGTCTGCATGCATACAAAGTGGAAGAAGAACCTGCGCCGGAGCTCGCTCACGGCGCTCATCACGCTCGCACTTACCGGCTCGGTATTCGCCATGCCGTCGGGTGGGGCGATCGAGCAAGGCAATGTCGCCGTCAGCGAGGGGAATCTCGCGACTGTCGGGAATGGTGCGACAATCAGCACACAGGCGAACAGCATCATCAATTGGAACGATTTCAGCATCGGTGCAGGGAGACGCTGAACTTCAATACGGCGGCGGGGGCTCTCCTCAACCGCGTGACGAGCGACAAGGTGTCCGAGCTCCTCGGCACGATGACCCAGACGGGCGCAAATCCTCTCTTTGTCGTCAATCCGAACGGCATCCATATCGGCGGCGGTGCGACGATTGACGCGGCGAATATTACGCTTTCCACGCTTGCGATGAGTACGGCGGATTTCAATAACGCGGCAAGTGGGCGAAACTATGCGCTGGCGCAAAGCGACAAGGGAGTAAAGGCGGTCACGATTGATGGCGGTGCGAAGATCGGTGTCGGAAATACGCTAAACATCTACGGCGGCAAGGTCGTGGTCGCCGATGGTGTTGTATTTACGAGTTCGGACAAAGGGAACAGCGAGTATCGAAACGCTGTTATTTCCGCAGGGAAATCGTGCGAGTGTAGCATTTTACGACGGGGAGGCTGTACCCACGCCGCTTACAAGTACCAAAGAGAATGAGGCGAGTTCCACGGAAAAATCGAAAGATCTTCATAATACAGATGTCCGTGTGATGGGATCATCGAGTCAATCTGGATAGGGCGGATGTCAGTACATCCAAAAAAATTTCGAGGCAATAGCGGCCAAGCAGATGGGCTATGACGGCAATGCCTATCGTGAGGACGCAGATGCGTCGAATGTTCTTGCAGCGGACAATTTTACGGGAACTAGTGGACAGTATAGTCTCTCAGGCGGGAAGGTCGATCTGAAGAACAGTTCGGTCACGGGTAGCAAGATCGAGATTCGCGGGGAAAAGGACTATCAGCAGACCGGTGATATGGATCGTGGAAATGCTGTATCTGAGCATCGTGCAGGACTTGACAACACGGTGACACTCGACAATGTCAACCTGAATCAACAGGGGGCGGCGACGATGCATGGTTCTATATCAACGGTGGCAAGACCGATATCAAAAACAATTCGGAGATCACCTCGAATGCCACAGGAAACATCTCTACCGCGCAGTATGTCAAGCGCAGCCAGGGAGTGAAGAATGGCTCCAAGACCACGGAATTTGACTGGCAGACCACAAAGGACAATGCGCTCACCGTCGATGGCGGGAAACTGACGGGACATACCACAGCGAACGATGATTCGTTCACTTTGGTCGGTTCGACAGTGGCGCTCAATGATGTTGAAGTTGATGCTTCCGGCAGCTTTAATGCTGTGGCTGCACAGCGTATGGATGGCGGCGCAAATCGGATAGGTGCTGCTGGAACAGCGGGGAACACTGTGCGTACGAACGGAGTGCATATCGAGTGCAAATGATATGCGTATGGTCGGCGGCAATGTGCAGCTGAAGGATGCCGACCTCCACGCCCAAAAGAGATGCCATGATCGATGCCGTTCAAACATGGTCGCGGACGAAGGACAGGGATACACGGACGGCAACAGTGGACAATGTCCTCCATATCGATCATACGAAGCTTCGCGTTGACAAATGGCTTGCTACGGGCAGTGGGACGACCAATATCGTCAATGGCTCAGAGATCACAGGCGGGACGCTGCGTTTGGGTGCTTTGTACAGCTATGATGATACGGACAGCGGCAAAGGTGTTCAATGTTACGAAAGAGAACAAGATCAACGTCTGGAATTCGACCATCAACGGGGATGATGTTGGTTTTTCTGCGGGTGCAGTCGGTGTATGGAAGGGCAGTACGGTTGATGCGAACAATCCAATCTACACGAATGGTCCGACGCATACGGACGGCTCGGTGCTTATCCCTTGCGCGTGATACAGACTCCCATGTGCGCGTGAATGGGCAAGGGAGCAGGGCTTTGAAGAGGTGAGCACCGTTCCGCCGTTCCCAGTGCGCCTGCCATTCCCCGATGTTCCTGTCTCGCCGATGCCGGCACCTCGGCGGCTGGCGGCGGCTCGGCAAGTGATGCGGAGAACATGGCGACTGGTGCGAATGCGGCACGTGAGGCACTCTCGGCGAGTAAGAACAGCGTCGAACGGCGCGAGAACCTCGCGGCTCAGATTCGTGAGCTGAGCCGGCGCAGTCCGGATGGACGCGCCTCGATCGGCATCGTCGCAGGTGCGGTACAGGCGATTGCCGAGGCATCGGACATCTCCAATGAAGAAAAATTCGCTCTGATGGAGACGGCGATCCATTCCGATGATACGACGCATCGGATGGCTATGACACAGGATCAGACGACCGTCGTCGCGACAAAGGATGCGATTGATGTTGCGACGTATGTCGAGAATCCGACGCAGGCACTGGATATGAAGCACGCGGCGGAAGCCGTTAGATTTATGGACGAGGGTTGATCCTCACTAAAAAGCGCCCGATTGGGCGGCTTTTTGTCATGTCGTTTGGTGGAGATGAGGAGAATCGAACTCCCTGTCCGAAGATAACGTCACATGGATTTCTCCGAGCGCAGTCTGTGCTTTGTTTTAGGTTCGGCGTCCCCGCAGACAGGGTGCGCTGTTCCGATCACGATGAAGTCTCCGTGAGAGTTATCGTGCGGTGGCTCTCAGGTATCCCTGCGTTTTGACCCCTGTCTCCATCCGTGCGGGAGGCAGACGGAAAAGGGCTGGCTTAAAGCCGCCAGAGCGTAGTCTTCGTTTGCTTTTATGTTTAAATAAAAGTTTCACCTTACTGACGGGATGATGACCCCCGGCTCGCTGTCCACATGCCATCCATCCCCGTCGAGACCATTACATCCCCGATAATGGAAGCTGTGCGCTTATCCATACTATAACAAAAAGGCGGATATGTTGTCAAATCCCTGTTTTTTTCTTGCATGTTCGTAATTTTTAGTATCATGTACGAGAAGAAGCAATCGGAATTGTTGGACGGTACGCTGTTTTGTTCGTCCGTTCATGGAGGTTTACGCTTGCAAAAACAGAAAACACTGGCGTCACGGGTGGTCTACGATGGGATCGGACTGCATTCGGGACAACCGGTCCACATGGAGCTCGCACCGGCACCGCCGGGGCAGGGGATCCTGTTTGCGCGCGCCGATTTGCCGGATGTGCCGCCTGTGGCGGCGACGGCAGCGCATGTGACGGCGACGGTGCGCGCAACGACACTGGTGCGGGGCACTGAAGTTCTTTACGATTGAGCATCTGATGAGCGCCCTGCACGTACATGGAATCGACAACTGTCGTGTGACGCTCGATGCAGAGGAGCCGCCCGTCGCTGACGGCAGTGCACGGGCGTTCTTTGAACTGATTGCACGCGCCGGAAGCATCGAACAGGATGCCGTGCGGCAGGAGACGGTCATCGACCGCATCTACCGTGTAGACAATGGCGGACACTTCATCATGGCACTGCCGTACGATGGGCTGCGCGTTTCGTTTACCTCGCTGAATGAGCATCCGCTCATCGGGGTACAGTACTACGACATCAAGGTTTCGCCCTCCGCGTACGAGCGCGAGATTGCGCCGGCACGGACGATTGCCCTATGAAAAGGAGATTGCGGCGCTGCGTGCGCATGGGCTGGGACTGCGCGGCTCGCTGGAGACGGTGATCGTCTACAACGACGAGGGATGGATGAACCCGCTGAACTTTCCCCAACGAGCTGGTGCGCCAAGATTCTCGATGTAATCGGGGATATTCGTCTGGCGGGTATGGTTCGCGGGCATATCATCGCCGTTGCCTCAGGGCACGCACTGAATACCGCGCTGGCAAAAAGAGATTGCAGGGAGAGGATCAAGCATGACGTTGGATATCAATGAGATTCAAAAGATTTTTGCCGCATCGTCCGCCGATGCTCCTTGTGGATCGGATCATCGAGCTGGAGCCGTTCAAGTCGGCAACGGGCATCAAGTGTGTGACGATGAACGAGCCGTTTTTCCTCGGACATTTCCCGGGCATCCGATTATGCCGGGGTACCCTGCTCGAAGGAATGGCGCAGGTCGGCGGGGTGACAATGCTTTATCCTGAGGAACATCGCGGCAAGATTGCACTCTTCGGCGGGATGGAGAATGTAAAGTTCAAGCGTCCCGTCGTTCCCGGTGATGTGGTCGTGACAAAGGCGGAGCTGGTGCGTGTGCGCGGCGTGTTTGGCGTGCTTCATGCAGATGCGTACGTCGGAGAGGATCTTGTCGCATCGGCAGACTTCAAGTTTGCTCTGAAAAACGGCGAAGATCATTTGACTGAACGTCATAATGACAGGATAAACGGACATAATTCACGATAAAAACGCGAAATCCGGGCGATAATGGCTGATTTTGCCATGTGAAAAGTCTTGCCCTTTTGTCGGATTGTAATGGATATGGAATATGTCTGCCCCTGATTCCTGCGGGGCTGAAGGAGTTGAAACAGATGACAGGCACGAGCAAGGTTCTTGCCTATATCCACGAGACGGCGGTGGTCGCACCGACGGCGCGCATCGCCCGCGACGTGGAGATCGGCCCCTTATGCGGTCATCTCGGATCATGTCCAGATCGGCGAGGGGACGAAGATCGCCCCGCACGTCGTCATTAGAGAATGGACGCAGATCGGGCGCGACCGCCAGATTTTTCAAGGCGCATCCATCGGCGAGGTGCCGCAGGATCTGAAGTTTAAGGGTGAGAAGAGCTATACGTTCATCGGCGACCGCACGACGATCCGCGAGTGTGCGACCGTGCACCGCGCGACGGGCGAGGGCGAGGAGACGCGCATTGGCGACGATTGCCTGCTGATGGCGTATACCCATGTGGCGCATAACTGTGCTCGGCAACCATATTATCATGAGCAACGCCGCCATGCTGGCGGGTCGTGCAATCGTCGAGGATGGCGCTGTGATCGGCGGCATGGCGGGCGTGCATCAGTTTGTCAAGATCGGTCGCAACGCGATGATCGGCGGCACGTCAAAACTCGTGCAGGACGTTGTGCCGTTCACCATGGTGGACGGGCATCCCGCGCGCGCCGTGGGCCTGAAACAGCGTCGGCATCTCGCGTGCCGGCATCCCGCTCGATGTGCGCCGTCGCATCAAGCAGGCCTATAAGATCCTCTATCGCTCGGGGCTGAACCTCACGCAGGCGATTGCCGTGATTGAGCAGGAGGTGGACTCCTGCGAGGAGATCGATCATGCTGCGCTTCCTCCGCAATGCGGAGCGCGGTATCTGCCGAGAACGCCACGAGGACGAGTGAGGAGACTGCCATGGAAAAACTGGGGCTGCTCGCAGGGTGTCGGACACCTGCCCGCCGCGTGTGCACGCGCGGCACGTGCGCAGGGCTTTGAGGTGCATGCGATTGCACTCTTGCCGGACTGCGACCCTGAGCTGAAGGATGCGGCGAATGCCTATCGTGAGATCAGCATCGGCTCGATTGCATCGATTTTGGCGTATCTGCAGCAGGAGAAGATCCAAAAGGTCACGATGATCGGCAAGGTGACCAAGGAGCTGCTCTTTACGGGCGCGGTTCAGCCGGATGAGATGCTGCGCGGGATGCTGATGCAGCTGCCGAACCAGAATGATGATACGATCGCGATGATGTTTGTCGGTGCGCTGATGAAGGTCGGCATCACGCCGCTCGATCAGACGGCACTCATCCGTCCGCTGATGCCGGCGGCAGGCGTGCTGACGAGCCGCCAGCCGAGCGATGCAGAGCGCGCGGATATGGAGTATGGGCTTCAGATGGCGCGCGAGATCGGACGTCTCGATGTGGGACAGACGGCGGTGGTGAAAGACCGTGCGGTCATGGCGCTTGAGGCGATCGAGGGACGGATGCCTGCATCCGCCGCGGCGGGCAGCTTGCCGGCGGCGGTGCGGTCGTCGCAAAGGCGGCAAAGCCACAGCAGGACAGTCGTTTTGATGTACCTGCCGTCGGGCTCGATACGATCGAGTCGCTGGTGGCGGTGAAGGCGTCTGCGCTCGCCATTGAGGCGGGAAAGACACTCTTTGTGGACAAGGAGCGTGCGATTGCCCTTGCCGAGGCGAACGGCATTACGATAGCGGCGATGTAGTGAGGCATCCCTTGCAAAATACGGACGGTGTTTGCTGTTGATTCTACCGAGGAGGTCTTGCCCATTTGAAGATCATGCTTTCGGCGGGAGAGACCTCCGGCGACCTCCACGGGCGGCGCTCGCGCGTGAACTGCGCACACTTGACCCGGCGGTGAAGCTGATCGGCTTCGGCGGTACGGAGATGACGGCGGCGGGAGTGGCACTCCGTCAAAATTATGCGGACTACAATGTGATGGGTATTTCGGCGGTGATTTTGAATCTCCGCCGAATTTTTCGCGTTGCTTGATGATTTGACGCACTTGATGGATGAGGAGCGTCCCGATGTGCTGGTCATCATCGACTATCCGGATTTTAACTGGCGGCTGGCGGCGCGGGCAAAAGGAGCGGGGATTCCGTCTTTTTCTTATATTCCTCCGTCTGCGTGGGCATGGCGTAGGGCGCGCGAAGTCCTGCGCGGCTCTCGCCGATGAGATCGTCGCGATTTTTCCCGCATGAGCTGCCGCCCTATGAGGCGGCGGGTGCGAACATCTCGTTCGTCGGCAATCCGCTTGTCGATACGGTGCGTGCCGAGATGCCGCCCACAGAGGCACGGCGTCACTTCGGCATCGGTGCAGATGATGTGCCGATCCTGCTCCTCTCGGGCAGCCGCCGTGAGGAGATCGAGCGTCTCCTTCCTCCCATGCTGGGGGCGGCGGAGCGGCTCGGCGCGGCAGACCCCACGCGACGGTTCTTTCTGCCCGTCGCGGGCGGCGTGGATGAGGAGCGCATCAGAGCGCATCTCGCTGCATCCACGGCGGAGGTGACGCTGACCCACGACGCGCGCTATGCCCTCATGGGGCTCGCACGCGCTGCGATGGCAACCTCGGGCACGGTGGTGATGGAGGCGGCGCTCATGGGGCCGCCCGCCGTCGTCCTCTACCGGATGTCGGCACTCTCCTATCTCATCGGGCGTCTGCTCGTCGATGTCCCGCGCTTTTCCCTGCCGAACATCCTGCTCGGCGAGACGTTTGAGACAGAGCTGCTGCAGGGGCCGTGCAGCCCGACCGCATCGCGGCGGAGATGGAGAAGATCATCGCGGACGGCGCGGATCGCCGCTACGTGACGGAACGCCTGTCGCGCGCGGCAGCACGTCCTGAGTGAACCCCATGCGGCGCGCCGTGTGGCGGAGAAGATTCTCGCTCTCGGACGCAAGAGATATTGTACCCCGTAGGAGACCTATGAAGAACTATAAGAGACTGCTGACCTACATGCGGCCGTACGTAAAGAAATTCGTGCTGGCGGTCGTGTCATCATCCTTGCCTCGGCGGCGAATCTCTACGTCCCGTGGATCATCAAGGACATGATCGACGACGTTCTCGCGGATAAGAACATGGTCTGCTGAACGCCATCTGCATCGGCATTGTCGTCATCTTTTTCCCTGCGCGGAATTTTTACTTTCGGGCAGTCCTACCTCGTCTCCTACATCGGACAGAAGGTGATCATCCGATGTGCGAGGTGATGTTCCGCAAGTTCCAGCGGATGCCGCTCGCGTACTATGACCGCCACCAGACGGGCGAGATCGCGAGCTTCGTCACGAACGATGTTGCGGCGATCCAGTCAGCACTCGTCGACAACCCTCATCGATCTCGTGACGGAGGGCTGTATCCTCATCGGATCGCTTGCCCTCATGTTCTATCTGGATTGAAGCTCTCCCGCTGACGCTTATCGTCATTCCGATGGTCGGGCAGGCGATGAAGATCTTTGGACGCAAGATCAAGAAAGTCGAGCACCGTGATTCAGGAGCGGCTCGCAGAGATCACGGCACTCCTGCAGGAGAGCTTTTTCTGCGACGCGCGTCGTGAAAGTCGTTTCGTCCGTGAGGACTATGAGATCGACCGCTTTTGTTGCGAGCAACCAGCGCAACTTCGAAGCGAGTGATGAAAAATGTCCAGCAGACGAGCATGCTCACGCCGACGGTGGAGTTCTCGCTGCTCTTGCCGTCACGTTCATCGTCTGGTTCGGCGGCTACGAGGTCGTCAACGGTGACATCACGGCGGGCGCGTTCGTCGCGTTCCTCACCCTATGCCGTGAACCTTGCAAATCCCGTCAAGCGCCTCTCGCGCATCTACGGCAACCTGCAGAAGGCAATGGCAGCCGTGGACCGCGTGTTCTCCGTTGTCGATCTCACGGAGAGCATTACAGATCGTCCCTGACGCCGAGCCGCTTCCCCCGTGACGGGGCACGTGCGCTTCGAGGATGTCACGTTCTCCTACAAGGAAGGACGCAAGGCGCTCGACGGGGTGACGCTCGAGGCCGCGCCCGGCGAGATGATCGCCTTTGTCGGTCCCTCGGGCGCAGGCAAAATCGACGATTGCGAATCTTATCCCGCGCTTCTACGAGCCGGACAGCGGGCAATCACGGTGGACGGACACGACATCCGCAGTGTTACGCTCGCCTCGCTGCGCGGGCAGATCGGGCTGGTACCGCAGGAGACGATGCTGTTCTCACGACGATTCGCGAGAACATTCGCTATGGACGCCTCGATGCGTCGGATGCGGAGATCGAGGAGGCGGCGCGTGCGGCAAACGCGCATGATTTCATCACGCAGCTGGAGCACGGCTACGATACGCAGATCGGGGAGCGCGGCGTCAGCATCTCGGGCGGACAGCGCCAGCGCATTGCCATCGCGCGCGCATTCTGAAGGATCCGCGCATCCTCATCCTCGACGAGGCAACCTCTGCACTCGATACGGAGAGCGAAAAGATCGTGCAGGCGGCGCTCGACAACCTGATGGTCGGACGCACGAGCTTCGTCATCGCCCATCGTCCTTTCCACGATATTCCATGCCGACCGCATCTATGTGATCGATGCCGGCCGCATCGTGGAGCAGGAACCCATGAGGAGCTGCTGGCAAAGGGCGGACTCTATCAGCATCTCTATGACATTCAGTTTCGGGAGAGTGACGCATGCGATTTCTACAATTTAGCGGCAATCCTCATCGTCACCATCATCATACCGATCTTCATGCTGCGCGCCACACGGGAGCGCGGCTTTGTCGAGCGCATCAAGCAGAGCTTTTGGGTTCTACCCGCAGGACACGATTGACAAGGTGGCGGGAAAAACGCCATCTGGGTGCATGCGGCATCCGTCGGGAGATCGTGGCGACGAGCCCGCTCGTGCGTGAGTTTCGCAAGGTGTTCTCCCGACACACCCATCCTCGTCTCGGTCGTGACAACGGGTGGCATGAGATGGCGCACCGCATCATCAAGGATGCGGACGCGATCATCTATTTCCCGCTCGACTTTGCCGTTCCTCGCCTCGCGCGTCGTGGAACGGATCCGCCCGCGTGTCTTTCTGCCCGTGGAGACGGAGCTGTGGCCGAACTTCCTCAAGAAGGCGAAGCAGCTCGATGTGCCCGTCATGATGGTCAACGGCCGCATCAGCGACCGCAGCGTGAAGCAGTAGCAAAGTACTTTGCTCGGGATGCTGCGCGAGATGATCGGGACGGTGAATGCTTTGCGATGCAGTCGGGCATCGATGCGGACTACATCATGCGCCTCGGTGCGCCCGCGCGAGCTCGTCACCGTGACGGGCAATACGAAGTTCGATCAGGCGTATACGAGTGTCAGCCCCGAAGAGCGCGCAGCATTGATCGCGGAGCTCGGCCTCTCGGGGTGCGAGCCGCATCATGATCGCGGGCTCGACCCACCGCGGGGAGGAAGAGTTGGTGCTCAACGCCTTTGCCGCCGTGCGTGCAAAGGATCCGAACGTACGCCTCATCATCGCGTCGCGCGAGGTGCTGCGCACGATGGAGGTGGAACATCTCTGCCGCAAGGCGGGGTTTACGGTCAGCACGCGCAAGAACCTGCAGAAAGGGGCGGCGGGCGGCGAGGACATTAGTGATCCTCGATACGGTCGGCGAGCTGGGCCGCGTCTACGGGCTCGGCGATGTCATCTATCATGGCGGCAGCCTTGTTCCGCACGGCGGGACATAATATCCTTGAGCCGGCGGCGCATGGCAAGGCAATCATCGTCGGAAATCAGATGTTCAATTTCAAGGACATCCACGCGCTTTTCCGCAATCGCAGCGCCGTCGTGACGGTTACGAACGGCGCGGGCTGACCGCGGAGACGCTGCGTCTCTTCGCCGATGACGCGGAGCGTGCGCGACTTGAGCGCGAGACGCTCGCGATCATCAACGAGAACAAGGGCGCATCGAAGAAGTCGGCCAAGATCCTCGTGGATATGCTTTGCTGCCTATGAGACGCGCCGTGCTCAGCGCGCGCAGGAGCGCATCAGTGCGCATCGCGTGCGCGCGACGCAGAAGGTCGCAAACTTCCAGACCTATTTCATCGACCTCGTTCACGACAAAGAGGTACACGGCGTCACGCGTCGCCTCATCATGGGCGTGTTCTACGTATTTCTCCCTCATCTATGAACAGCTGGTCAATCTGAAGCTCGCCATGTATCGCTGGGGCTGGTTCAAAAAAAGAGCAGCTGCCCTGCTTTCGTTATCAGCCTCGGCAACGTGACGGTCGGCGGACGGGAAAGACGCCAACAGCGCAGCATCTGGCGCGTGCCATTCACGCGATGGGGTATCGCGCTGCGATTCTCAACCGCGGCTATCGAGCCAAGTGGCGCGGAGCAGTCGGCATCGTCTCGGACGGGCGTGCACTGAAGATGGATGCGGAGACGGCAGGGGACGAGGCGTTTATGCTCGCCAAGCACCCTGCCGGATGTGCCCCGTTCTCATCGGTCCGCATCGCGCGGTGACGGGACGCTATGCCATTGAGCACTTCGGCGCACAGGTGGCGATTCTCGATGACGGCTATCAGCACTGGCAGCTTGAGCGCGATATGGATATCCTGCTGGTTGATGCGGTCAATGTGTTTGGCAACGGCTACCTTTGCTGCCGCGCGGAACTCTGCGCGAACCGCTCTCGCATATCAACCGCGCAGATGTATGCCTCGCGACGAAAGTCGATCAGGCGGCACCGGGGGCGATTGAGTACATCTGGGAGACGTTCCGCAGCTACAATCAGGACGGGCTCATCACTGAGAGCATCCATCAGCCCCGCCAGTTTGTCCGCCTTTCGGATTGGTTTGAGGACATTGCGGCGGGCGGTGTGCCCGTGACAGAGATGGAGGGCAGAAAGGTGCTCGCTGTCTCGGCCATCGGGAACCCCGCCTCCTTCGAGCAGACGCTTGCCGATCTCGGTGTTGAGATGGTGGAGAGCATGCGCTATCCCGATCATCACGACTACGGCGAACGCGATATGGCAGAGGTACTTACCGTGCGGAGACGCTCGGCGTTGAGGCAATTGTCATTACAGAAAAGGATGCGGTGAAGGTGCCGGGCGATGTCGTACGCGCGAAATGGCGTATCCCTGATGTATGTTCTCTCTGTCGAGGTCACGCCCTGCAGAAGGGGCAGGAGGTCTTCTTCGAGACCCTTAAGGAGCAGTTGGCAGCAAAGCTTGGGAAGCAGTGCACGATAGGATGAAGCTGCGTTTTCCGCAGCGGATCCTAGTGGGCAGGATCAGTGCTCGGCTGTCTGCGCAGCGAGGGATTCGCGCGGTGTGTCACTGCGAAAATTCAGTTATCCATCATATAGAGGGTGATCGCATGAAGGTTCTCTGCATTATCCCTGCGCGGTATGCATCGACGCGTCTGCCCGGGAAACCCCTGCGCGATATCGCGGGGAAGCCGATGATTGTCCGTGTCTATGAGCGGGCGGTGCGGGCACAGCGTGTCCATGAGGTTGTCGTGGCGACAGATGATAAACGCATCCGTGCGGCGGTCGAGGAGCACGGCGGCCACGCTGTCAGCGACGCGCGCCGATCATGCAACGGGGACAGATCGTCTCGCCGAGGTTGCCGCACAGCGGCCGGACTGCGATCTCATCATCAACGTACAGGGCGATGAGCCGCTGATCGATCCCGCCGTGATCGATGCCCTTGTCGCTCCGTTTGAGCATGACGATGCGCTCATGATGGCGACGGCGAAAACGGAGATCACGGATGCGGCGGAGATAGAGAATCCGAACAACGTCAAGGTCGTTACCGACCGTACGGGGAAATGCCCCTCACTTTTCTCCCAGTGCGCGCATCCCCTATGCGCGCAATGTGGGGCAAAGGTCTATAAGCACATTGGCATCTATGCCTCACCGCAGGGATTTTCTGCTCACCCATGCCAAGATGGCGCAGACGGAGCTGGAGTGCTCGAGTCTCTGGAGCAGCTGCGTGCGCTCGAGAACGGTACCGCATCCGCGTCGTGGAGACGGACGCCGTATTTATCGGCGTCGATACCGAGGAAGATCTGGCGGCGGTCAATGCAGAGTATCGGCGACAGGGGATTGATTGACCGCAGGATGAGAAATATTTATAATATAAATTTAGGGAAGCACTGATAAATTCGGTACAACCATCTTGACGATCTTTTTTCGCACTTTCGGCGGAAAAATCCTCCACAGAGCACCACTCTGCGTCCGGTTTTTCCACTCGTTCGGACGAAAAATCTACGCCTCATCTGGCAGACCTCATTTTATTAGTGATTCCCCAGGAAACTCTGGTAGAATGCAGATGCAGCACGAGCGTATGGCGGTGCGCACAGCAGTTGAAAGGAGCTATGAACATGAACAAAGTGAAGCTGGCGAATTTTGAGATTGGCGGCGGCGAGCCGCCTCGTCCTTCTCGCGGGGCCATGCGTCCTGGAAGGGCTGGAACGCTCACTCATGATCGGACGCGGCATCAAAGAGATCACGGACCGGCTCGGCATCCCCTACGTGTTCAAGGCATCCTTTGACAAGGCAAATCGCTCCGCGTATCACAGTTTTCGTGGGCCGGGGCTCACGGACGGGTTGAAGATGCTGGGGCAGATCAAGAAGGAACTCGGAGTTCCCGTTGTGACCGATATCCATGAGTCGTGTCAGGCGGGACCGGCGGCGAAGGTCGTGGACATCCTCCAGATCCCCGCCTTTCTCTCGCGCCAGACCGATCTGCTGCACGCGGCAGCACAGACGGGGCGGTCGTCAATGTGAAGAAGGGCAGTTCCTCGCGCCGAACGATATGCGCAACGTCGTGGACAAGATCCACGAGAGCGGCAGCGAGCGCATCCTGCTGACTGAGCGCGGGGCGAGCTTCGGCTACAACAATCTCGTCGTCGATATGCGCGCTGCCCATCATGCGCAGCTTTGGCTACCCCGTGATCTTTGACGGAACGCACAGCGTACAGCCGCCGGGTGGCGCGGGGACGAGCTCCTCGGGGCAGCGCGAGTTCGTGGAGTATCTCGTGCGCGCTGCTGTTGGCGCGGGGTCGATGGACTCTTTCCTCGAGGTACATGACAATCCCGCCGAGGCACTTTCGGATGGGGCGAACATGGTCTATCTGGACAAACTCGAAGAGCTGCTGAAGGATGCCCTCGCCATCTATCGAGGTCGTGCGCAAAAAGCTGAACTAGGAGAACGCTATGCAAGAGAGTACCATCCGACAGAAGGCGGTTGAGACGCTGAAACTGGAGGCAGACGCCGTCGCGCGTCTCACGGATCGCGTGATGATGACTTTGAGGCAGCAGCAGAGGCGATCCTTGCATGCAAGGGGCGCGTCGTCGTGACAGGGCATGGGAAAATCCGGTCACGTCGGACGAAAGATCGCGGCGACACTCTGCGAGTACGGGAACGCCCGCCTTCTTCATGCATCCAGCGGAGGCGTTCCACGGGGATCTCGGCATGGTGACGGCGGACGACATCGTGATCGCCATCTCGAACAGCGGTGAGTCAAACGAGGTCGTCAACATTTTGTCGATTATCCATCGCATCGGCGCGCATCGTCGCTATGAGTGGGCGGCGAAAGTCCCAGCTCGGCCGCAGTGCGGACTTTTACATTGACATCGGTGTCGAACGCGAGGCGTGTCCTTTGGGGCTCGCACCGACCGCATCGACGACGGCGACGCTTGCGATGGGGATGCACTCGCAATGGCACTCATGGCGGCACGGGACTTCAAGAAGGAGGACTATGCGCTCTTTTCATCCGGGTGGTGCGCTCGGGCGCAAGCTCCTGCTCACCGTGGCGAACGTCATGCATACGGGCGATGAGAATCCCGTCGTGCCGTATCATACGACGGCAAAGGATGCGCTTTTTGTCATGACGGACAAGGGGCTCGGCGCGGTCTCCGTAGTGGATGCGGACGGCAAGTTCATCGGGCTTGTCACGGACGGCATCATCCGCCGCTGCGCTCGCGAAAGGACCACACGTTCCTCGACAAGGACGTGGAGAGCATCATGTTCGCCACGCCGCTCACGATTGCACCGGACAAGATGGCGGCGGCGGCACTCTCCGTCATGGAGAAGCATCAGCCGCGCCCCGTCACGGTGCTGCCTGTCATTGACGATGCGGGCGTTCCCGTGGGGATTGTTCATCTGACGGATCTGCTGCGGCAGGGGGTGGTCTGATGCCGATACGAGAAGACGCGATTGCGCGTGCAAAGAAGATAAAAATGTGTGATTCTCGATGTGGACGGTGTGCTGACGGACGGAGGGATCTACGTCGCACCAGACGGAAGCGAGCTGTTTAAGCCGTTCTTTGCCCGTGACGGGCTTTGCGATCACGCGTGCCCGCAAAGGTGGGACTGAAAAACGGCGATCATTACGGGCGCGCCTCACCCATCGTCGCGCATCGTGCGAAAGAACTGCACATTGACCTCGTCTATCAGGGACGCCTTGATAAGCGCGAGGCCTATGCGGACATCAAGGCTCAGACAGGGCTCTCCGATGAGGCGTTTGCCTACGTCGGAGATGATCTCGTCGATCTGCCGATCCTGTGCCAGGTCGGTCTGCCCTGTGCCGTCGGGGACGCAGTCCCCGAGGTCAAGGAGATCGCACAGATCATCGCCGCGCAGCCCGGCGGACGCGGTGCGGTGCGCGAAGTCTATGAGATCATTTTTGAAGACACAGGGGCTGTGGGATCGTGTTCTTGCAGGCTTTTTCATGAGGGACGTTGACGGACCAGCACAGTAGAAAGAGGAGGTGTGGTCATGCTCTATCGCACGCTGATGTTTGATGAGCCGCGTTGCCCGCCACACGCCGCGTCCCATTCTGCTGGCACTCGGCTGGGTGCTCGGTAACCTCTACTACCTCATCATCGCCAAGATGCGGCGGCGGGCCGTCGCGCACATGATGCCCGCACTCGGTATCGACGAGGCAGCGGCGAAGAAAGCTTGTACGTGCCTCCTTTATCAATATGGCGCGGAAATTTTCTCGATATTCTTGCGATGCCCATGCTGAACGAGCGCAATTTCAGAGACTACATCGAGATCGACCATCTTGAGCGCATGAGGCGGCACTCGCCGAGGGACATGGCGTCGTCGTCCTCACGGGCCATATCGGCTGCTGGGAATGGCTCTCGGCAGCATTTACGCTGAATGGGATGCCCGTCAGTGCGATTGCCAAGCCACAGCCGAACATCCAGTATACGCGTGTGCTCGACGATCTGCGTGCAACGATTCACGTGGAGATCTTCTCGCGCGGAACGAGTGAGCTGATCACGGCGGCGCGTGCGCTGAAGCGCGGCAAACTGCTCGGCTTTCTTGCCGATCAGGATGGCGGCTCGGCGGTGCCTTCATCGAGTTTCTCGGACGCACGGCATCGACCCCGCTCGGACCGGCGGTCTTTTTCCCGCAAGTTCCGATCCCCGTCGTGCCCGCATTCATCCTGCGGCAGCCGAATGGAAAGCATAAAGTCATTGTCGGGGAGATCATGCGCTGCCCGAATACGGGTGATAGTGACCGCGATCTCCATGAGTTTACCGTGCAGATGACCGCCATCGTCGAGCGGATCATCCGCGAGAATCCGACGCAGTGGATCTGGTTCCAAAAGCGGTGGAATACGTCTCCAGAGGAGCAGAAGACAGGAAAGCATCATGTGTCGGCAGGGCAGGAGGAGAAGGGCGGATGACACGGAATAAAAATCATCGGCGGCGTTCTGGCGGCTGCCTTCCTCGGGCTTGTCCTCTGGGCTGTGCTTCTCCGTGCCGAAGCCGCCCGAACAGACGGATGAACAGCAGGGACCGCGCATCATGTCCTATGAGGACAACACGCTCCATGAGGAGCAGGATGGGCGCACGGTCTGGACGCTTACCGCACAGAATATGAGTGTGGATATCGATACGCAGGACACGACAATGAAGGGATCGAGGGAACCTTCTACAGCGAGGACGGAATACACTCGCTGAAAGCCGATACGGGGCACATGGACAGCACGACGCTGACGTTGTCCTCACAGGCGGCATATATGCCGAGACCAGCAACGGAATCACCCCTGCGTGCAAACGCCCTGCACTGGACCGCCGCGAAAAAGAGCTGGCAGCGGAGGGAGCGCCGTCCTCACCGTGATGATCTGTGTGCGAGTGGGGATCGTATTACGAGCGCGGATGAATTTGAGAAATTTGCCATCGAGGGAATGCGCACATTATTAAGGGGAGGGACGTAAAATGACGAAGAGGACTATTTGCCGCGAGGGACTGCTCCTGCTTGGGCAGGCGCGGTCTGCACGGCAGGATTGGCAGCACCGCAGAACGCAGATCCGACGAATCTCACGGCGGATCGTCTGACTTTACGATACGCGAACGGGCGTGGTCACCGCTGAAGGCGGCGTACACGTGGATCAGGGCACAGGGGAACATCGAGGGTGCACGTGCTACCTACAACACAAAGACGCAGGAGGGCACCATTGAGGGAAATGTTCGCGCACAGCGTGAGGACATGAACCTCTCCTGCGATCGCCTCCTTGCCGCAGGGCAGGAGCATTGGCAGGCGAGCGGCAGCGTCCACATGGCAAAGGCAGGCCGCACCTTTACGGGCCCTCTGGTGGACTATTATCCCGCGCAGGATGATCACATTGTCGCTCTCGGGCGGGACGATCACGAGCCCCCGACGGTACACTCTCAGCGGATCATCTTGAGGGATGGCTGAAGCAGAGCCGCTTTACGGGGATCGGAAACGCGCATGTCACGAGTCCCGCGCGTGATCTTGAGGGCGGCGGCAACCGCATGGACTACTATGGTAATGACCCAAGACCCTACGTCGAGCTGGATGGGAATGCGTGGGTATATCAGGGCAACAATACAGCGCGCAGCAATCACATGACCGTCTACCTCGCCGATGACGGCACCGCTGTGACCCAGTGAGGAGCGAGTGCAATGCATCTTGAATCCCGCAGTCTCATCAAGAAGTTCGGCAGTCGCACCGTGGTCGACCGCATCTCTGTGCGCATCGACAAGGGCGAGATCGTTGGACTCCTCGGACCGAACGGCGCCGGCAAGACGACGACGTTCTACATGATCGTCGGTCTGGAGAAGCCGACGCACGGAGATGTCTATCTCTCCGATATCTGCATCACGGACTATCCCTATGTACCGCCGTGCCGAACTCGGCATCAGCTACCTCACGCAGGAGCCGTCCATCTTTCGTAAGCTCACCGTCACGGAGAACATTGCCGCTATCTTGGAGACAACAAAGCTCTCGGCAGCGGAGCAGAAACACAAGCTGGATGCCCTGCTCGAGGAGTTCCATCGGACACGTCCGCGACCGCCGCGGAACGGAGCTCTCGGGCGGCGAACGGCGGCGCGTCGAGATCGCACGCTGCCTTGCGCTCGAGCCGCAGTTCATCTTGCTCGACGAGCCGTTCGCGGGCGTCGATCCGCTTGCTGTTGCAGACATTCAGGAGATTATCGAGTACCTGCGCCAGCGCGGCATGGGGATCCTCATCACCGACCACAACGTCCGTGAGACGCTCCACATCGTCGACCGTGTCTACCTCCTCAGCGAGGGCAAGCTCCTCCTCGAAGGCGACAGCAAGACCATCGCCGAGAGCCCCTATTGCACGTAAATTCTATCTCGGAGAGAATTTTAGTTTGTAAAAACAACCAATCTGTGTATGCAGGTTGGTTTTTGTTTTGTATTTTGGATAGTGTTTTTGTTTTTGTGGATATACAAATTCGTAGAACATGATAAAAATCATAATTAACAGAATTTTACTGCTGTAAGGAGGAAGAAGAATGAAACGGATGAAGAAGTGGCTGTCCGTCTTGGCGGTGGCTGCAGTCGCAGGGAACGATGCTTGCAGGCTGTGGCGGCGGTACGGACAAGAAGGCGGCAGGCGGCGAGGAGGAGAAGGTGCTCACGGTCTATACGGCACGCAGTGAGAGCCTAAACAACTCGTCATCCCAAATTTTGAAAAAGGACACGGGCATCAAGGTCAATGTCATTGTTGCAGGGACAGGGACCGCTCCTCAAGCGCGTGGCCTCGGAGAAGGGGAATCCGCAGGGGATATTCTCTGGGCATCGGATCAGATGACGCTCGAGTCGCAGAAGGATCTCTTTATGGAGTATGTCTCCCCTGAGGATGCGAATATGATGGAGGCGTTTCGCAATAAGACGGGATACTTCTCTCCTGCCTTTGCTGATCCGACCGTCATGATCGTCAATAAGAATCTGGCGGGGGATATGAAGATCGACAGCTTTGAGGATCTTCTCAATCCTGCCTTGAAGGGGAAGATCGCCTTCGGTGATCCGGCGGCATCGAACTCGGCACTGCAGTCACTGATCGCCATGCTCTATGCCAAGGGGACGAACGGCGACCCCATGTCGGATACAGCGTGGGCATACGTCGATCAGTTCATCGCAAATCTCGACGGTAAGATACTGAACAGCTCGGGCGGCGTCCACAAGGGCGTGGCGGACGGTGAGTATACGGTTGGTCTCACGTGGGAGGATCCTGCGGCAACCTATGTGAAAAATGGTGCGCCTGTGCGTGTGGTCTTCCCCAAGGAAGGTGCGATCTTCCCCGGTGAGTCGGTACAGATCATCAGGACTGCAAGCATCCGGAAAATGCGAAGAAGTTCGTTGACTATATGCTCTCGCAGAAAATTCAGGAAGCAGCTGGCAAGGAGCTGACGGTGCGCCCCCTGCGCAAGGATGTGCACTCGCGTCCCATATGACCCCGATGAAGGACATTGCGCTCTTCCCGAACTATGACGAGGGATGGGTGGCACAGCATAAGAATGAGATCGTTGCGATGTGGAATAAGCATCTCGAGAATTTCAAACAGTAGCAGACAGCCTGACAGGAGCGAATTGCTGCCGCCGCAAGGCGTGTGCAATTCGCTTTTTTCAAAACACTGTAATACGGCGACCATTTTGTGCGAGCCTTCCGCCGCAAGGCGTGTGCACGCTTTTTTTCAGGGGGGAACACGGTGAGTGTATCCATTCATATTGACAATGTCGTAAAAATATGGCGATCACACGGTCATCGACGGGCTGTCTCGATGTTCGGCCAGGGGAGTTCTTTACCCTGCTCGGACCGTCGGGCTGCGGAAAGACGACGCTGCTCCGCATGATTATTGGCTTCAATTCGATTGAGGGCGGTGAAATACGGATCGGCGACCGTCGCATCAACGATGTCCCGCCGAATCAGCGCAACATGGGGAATGGTGTTTCAGAACTACGCCATCTTCCCGCACATGTCAGTGCGCGATAATGTCGCATTTGGTCTGAAGATGCGCGGTGTCAGCGCAGAGGAGATCGACCGCCGCGTCGACGAGATCCTTCGCGTGGTGAAGATCGATGCGCTCCGCGATCGTATGCCGACGGCGCTCTCAGGGGGGCAGCAGCAGCGTGTCGCGCTCGCACGTGCCATTGTCATCGCACCAGAGGTTCTGCTCATGGATGAGCCGCTCTCCAATCTCGATGCGAAGCTGCGTGTGAGATGCGCAACGCGATCAAAGCAGATCCAGCGGCAGATCGACATAACGACCGTTTATGTTACACACGATCAGGAGGAAGCGCTTGCCGTCTCCGACCGTATCGCGGTCATGGAGGGCGGCGTTGTCCGCCAGATCGGCAGCCCGCAGCAGATCTACCGCCGTCCGGCCGATGTCTTTTGTCTCGACCTTCATCGGCCTCTCGAATCTCTTTTGACGGGGTCGTGCGATCAGGAGGCCGACCGCAAGTCAGTTGAACTCCTGCCCGGACTACCGCGTGCCAATGCAGAATCTTGCCGCTGAGGCGTTTGACGGACAAGCGGTGGTCGTCTCCGTTCGCCCGGAGGAATTTATCATAACGGAGGGCGAGGGGACAGCATCCCCGCCGTTGTAAAGAGCAGTGTATTCCTTGGCCTGACGACGCACTATTTCCTCGAGACGGCGCAGGGCGGGCAGTCGAGGCAATCCGCGGTCAGGAAGACGGTGCCTTGCTCGCCGATGGCACACGCGTTACGCTGCGCGTCAAGGCGGAGCGCATCAATGTTTTCCGTGCTGATGCTGAGACGACGTTGATCGAAGGTGATCTGTCATGAAGGGCGGCGCGGGAAAAAATCTATCGTTATGGTCGATCCTCAGTATTCTCATCCTCGCAGCATTTGGCATCTTTGTCCTCTATCCGCTTGTGCTTGTCCTCTATAAGAGTTTCGTCGATCCAGTCTCCGGCGGGGTGACATGGGACTACTTTGCACGGTTCTTCACCAAGCGATTCTATTGGGAGACGATGGTGAACAGCCTTTGTGTCACAGTCTGCGCGACGCTGCTCTCGGCGGCACTCGGTCTGCCCATGGCATATTTGATGCGCAGTGTGAAAATACGTGGGAGCAGTTTTCTCAACATTCTCATCGTCATCTCCTATCTTTCGCCGCCGTTCATCGGCGCATACGCATGGATTCAGCTGCTCGGGCGCAATGGTGTCATAACGCAGCTGGTGAACAGTGCCTTCGGTCTTTCGCTTTGACGGTGTGTACGGCTTTGCGGGGATCCTGCTCGTCTTTACGCTGCAGTCCTTCCCTCTCGTCTATATCTATGTCTCGGGCGCGCTGAAGAATATGGACAACTCGTTGAACGAGGCGGCGGAGAGCCTCGGCTGCGGGCGCATCGGGCGGATTCGCCGCATTATCGTGCCACTCGTGATGCCGACACTTCTCGCAAGCTCACTGCTCGTCTTTATGCGTGTTTTTGCCGACTTTGGTACGCCTATGCTGATCGGCGAGGGCTACAAGACGATGCCTGTCCTCGTCTATACACAGTTTATGGGTGAGGTCGGTGGCGACGATGGATTCGCCGCGGCGATCTGCGTCATCATGATCGGATTGACCCTTGCCATGTTCTTCGCACAGCGGATACTGGCACGGCGGAGCACATATGCCATGACTGCACTCAAGCCGATGAGTGCAGAGCGTGCGGCGGGCTGCGCAATATCGTCGCCCATGGCTTTTGCCTATCTTGTAACAGGGCTTGCGATCCCTGCCGCAGGTCGTCGTGATCTATACGTCGTTCCTCCGCAGCAACGGCGGGCAGGTGTTTACGGGCGGCTATGCGCTGCAGAGCTATGAGGCGACGCTCTTTGCGAAGGATAACGATGCGGTGCTGAACACCTATCTGCTTGGGATACTCAGCATTGCCGTCGTTGTCGTGATCGAGTGTTCTCGTCGCCCATCTGAGCATGCGTAAGAGAAATGCGGTCAACAATGCGCTCGATACGATTACGATGTTTCCCTTTATCATCCCAGGCTCGGTGCTCGGCATTGCCTTCCTCTTCGCGTTCAACAGTCCGCCGATTGTCATCAGCGGGACAATGCTCATCATGATCATCGCGTTCAGTGTACGACGGATGCCGTATACGGTGCGATCGAGTGCTGCAGCCCTCGGACAGATCAGCCCCGAGCATCGAGGAGGCGGCGGTGTCGCTCGGCGCATCGGAGATGACGACGTTCGCGCGCGTGACCGTTCCGATGATGCTGCCGGGGGTCTGTGCGGGTGCGATCATGAGCTGGGTGACGATCATCAGTGAGCTGAGCTCGTCGATTATCCTCTATACCAATGCCAATCAAACACTGACTGTCTCGATCTATACGGAGGTCATACGCGGCAATTATGGGAATGCCTCCGCCTATGCGACCATTCTTACGGTCACGTCCATCCTCTCCCTGCTGCTCTTTCTACAAAGTGACAGGGCGGCGCGATATCAGTATCTGATTCACTCTTCCTGATCGTGCCGGTCAGACGCCGGTGATACGATTGAAAACGAGAGCGTTGCATTTGCAGTGCTCTCGTTTTATAATATTTCGGAAAGACTGATTATATTGGAAGAGAAGGTGGGAGGATACGTGGCACAGATCGGTCCGTTTTCGTGCGTATATCCGCCGCCTTTTTCATGCGTTCCATCCTTGCCTTTATTGCACTGATGCTCGTCAGCTATGCTGTGTTTGTCGTTTTATACTATGAAGTCTGCGTTGTTCGTGAGACGGAGCAGGAATGCGCGGCGATCGCAGCGGTGGCGGATGCCGAGTGGCAGCGTTATGATGCGGGGGTACAAAGCCTTGCCCGCATGGAGGATGTACGCGGTGCACTGGATGGGCAGACGGTTGCGGAGGCATACCGCCGTCTCTATGCATTCTCGTTCGCAGGCCCTTTTGCGCGCCGATTTTTGCCTTGTTGCGGGAGGATGGGACAGTATGCGCGTCGAATCTCTACGCGGTAAACAGTGACAGCTTTTTGCCCGTCATGACGGTATCCGCAGGGAACTGTTGCGTTTGAACCGGACGCCGGATGTCAGCGGTGAGCAGCACGGTGCTTTTGCCGCTTGCCTACGATCAGGGGGCAGTGTATGCCTTTTTCTGCTGTTGTGCCCGGCGAGGACGGCGGAACGGCAGGCTATCGTCTTTGCCCTGCGGACCGAGGCGTTCCATGCACTCGCCATACGCGGCGGCGCCGACCAGGTCGTACTGATGGATCCCATTTGACCATGTGATTTTCGCAACGGATCGCCCTGACAGAAAAAGACGCTTGGAAAGTTTACGGCATCGGTGGAGGAGAGCGGCAGAACGGAAATAGATGGGCAGCCTGCCATGCCGCTGTGCAGTCCTGTGCGCAGGGGCGTGTGCGCGTTGTCACGATGACCTCGCTCTTGCGGCAGCAGCAGCTTGCCGCGACGGGGCCAGTCTTTCTGCTCACGCTCAGTGTGTTGCTCCTTCTCTCCATGCCGGTGCTCACGCGCAGGGTGACGGAGCGCAGCCTGCGCTCTGTCGACGGGCTTCTGCGTGCGGTACGTGCGTGCCGGGACGGCGATATGGGACCGCAGGATCTGCCGCAGAGCTTCTATGAGTTTGACGTCTCTATGCAGACTATAATGCGATGCTCGCGCGCATCCGACGTCTGCTCGCACGCAATGCAGAGCTCGCCGAGCGCAAGCGCCGTATGGAGGTGCGGCAGCTAAGGACAGTTCAATCCACATTTTGTCTTTAACGTAATGGAGGCACTGCGCTATGAGATCCTCATCGATCCAAAGCGCGCCTCAGAGATGGTTGTCGCCTTTGCCCGCCTGATGCGCTACGGCATTCGTGCGAGCGGGGACACGGCAGAGCTTGCTGTGGACATCCGCTATGTGGAGGATTATCTGACCCTCCAGAAGATGCGCTACGGCGATCGGCTGACCTATGACATCGTGCTCCCTGCGCAGCTGCGCAGCTGCCGTGTGCCAAAGCTGCTCCTTCAGCCAATCGTTGAAAACAGCATTGTCCATGGACTGGAGCAGACGCGTGAACTGCGCCTGCGCGTCGAGTGCCGCGCGGAGCAGGGAGATCTGCTGCTGTGCGTGATAGACGACGGTCCAGGCATGACCTCGGCAAAGTATACAGAGATCTGCGCCATGTTCGCGTCGGCGTCGGCCGAGCCGGAACACATCGGCCTCTACAACGTGCATCGGGTGCTTCGCCTGCTTTACGGCGGTGCCTATGGCGTGACGATTGCGGAGTATGAAATGGGCTGAAGGTCATCCTGCGGATGCCGCTGCAGCAGGGGAAGAACATGGATAAAGTTTTGCTCGTTGAGGATGAAGATATCATTCGTCGCGGACTCCTCTATGCGGTGGATTGGCTGAAGGAGGACTGTGTGGTTGTCGGCGAGGCAATGGACGGCATAGACGGACTGAGAAAAATCGATACACTCCGTCCGGATATTGTTATCACTGATGTGAAGATGCCGTACCTCGACGGGCCTCGGGATGCTCGAGCAGAGCCGAGATCGCGGCTATGAGGCGATCATTCTCTCGGGTACGATGAATTCAGCTATGCCAAACGCGCAATCTCTCTCGATGTCGCGGAGTACCTGCTGAAGCCCGTGGACTTCGATGCGCTTCACGAGAGCCTTGTACGTGCGAAGGAACGCCTGCGCCGGAGGGCAGAGACACGGCGGCTGGCGCAGGAACATGCCGCATCTGCACCAGTGGAGATTTTTCCATCGGCGGGGGCACCCGGTCGGCAAATATACGGGAAAAACTCCTGCGCCGCATTCGCGCGGACTATGCAGAACGACTGTCGCTGCGGGATATTGCCGCCGAGTACTGGGGTGTCCGAGGCATATCTGCAGAAGTGTTTCAAACAGGATACAAGTACACCTTTAACGATTTTCCTCAACCGCTACCGCATTCTGCGGGCGGCGGAATATCTTCGCGCGGGAGATGGGAGAATCTATGAGATCGGTGCACGCGTCGGGTTTCAGGACTATAAGTACTTTACGCTCGTGTTCAAGAAATACATGAACTGCACACCGGGACAATTTCGCATGCGAAGCGAACGGGATGCGGCAGATGAATAGAAAAAGCCCCGACCCAGTGCAGGTCGGGGCTTTCGCATCGGCTCTATGCGATGTAGCGATAGTAGGCATCCAGCAGAAACAGTGCGCCTGCGATGCCGATGGTGACCATGCTGCCGCGTGTGACGAGCATCATCTGTGTCTCAGTGAGGCGATCTGCCGCATGGCGGCGCGTGTATGTCAGCCCGAGTGAAAGCGTCAGCAGGATGTACATGGTGATTGTCAGCGTATCAAGAGTGTCCCATGCCGCGATGACGAGGATTACGGACATCGCCATCAGGATGAGGAGAACGTAGTCCTTGCCCGGCGGACGCTGTTGTTTTTCTTCCTGTTGCGGCGCTGTCTTGCTTTGCAGCTTTTTTAACATTTTTGCCATAAGTATTCGTCCTCTTGTCTATTTATTTGCTGTAATAATGTTAGTATACCATAGAAAAATCTTTTCCTGCATATGGTAATTTCTCTAGTGATGATGCTATAATGACTATCTGAGGAAGACCTGTTGATTTGTCATAGAGAAGCGTGACATGTGGGAGATGAGCACTCGTGCGGTGTTTTTGTCTCTATGCAGGGAGGAGGTTTGAGAAATGTCAGTGGCAAAGAAAATTGTGCTGAGCGTCGGATTCCTGGTGGTCATGTTTGGCTGCCTACGGATTCTATGCGAACCATTCAGGCAGTACGCTGAATGAGAACACGGTCAGCGTGTTCAAGTGGGCGCATGTTCTCAATGTGGGCAGCCAGGTGCAGGCTCTCTCGGCTGACGGGCGCGAGTATGAGCTGATGCGATCATGGCGCCGGATCAGTCGGAGCGATCTCGTGCGGAAGGGCTCATGTCCCAACTCACCGAAAAGCTGAACAAGGCGTACGAAGAGTATGAGCAGGCGATTCAGGAGGCTCCGTTCCCTGAACGAGTCGGATCGCTCACAGAAGCTTGCACGCATCAACAAGCTAAAAGGATGAGCGCAAGAGCGTACGCCGATGTGCGTCAGCGTGCAACGGACCTCTTATGGATGCAGGCGATCATGATGCGGCAATCACTCTGGCTCTCAATGATCAGTCTGATGTTTATAAACGTATGACCGAACTCTTAGAGGAGGACAAGGCGGACAGCGTACGTCTCGCGCGCGCGGAGATGGCGTACAGTGAGGATGTTTTCTCAGAGGTTAAGACGACGACACTGATTGCGCTCGTGATCGTTGTTGTCCTGTCCGATTATTACCCTCGTCCTGCTCCTTCGCAGCATCAAGAGGTCGGTCGATACGATTCTGGATGGGGCACGTCATATTGCCGGCGGCGATCTTCGTTCGAAGATCGAGCTGGACGGCGATGATGAATTGCACTATTGCACATCAGTTTAATACGATGGTCGGAGCATGCAGAAGATGATCCGCAAGATCAAGACAACGGCGACGGATGTGGCAGGCTCCTCCGAGGAACTGACGGCGAATGCAAACCAGTCGGCTCAGGTGACGCAGAGCGTGGCGCAGTCCATCACGGAGGTTGCCGAGGCGGCAGAGAAACAGGTGGACGATTGTCCACGAAGAGCAATGAGACGATTGAAGAGTTCCAGCAGGGCCTCGAGAGGTCATTACCAATCAGCGTCATGCACGTGAGCAGACACAGGCGACGGCAGAGAAGGCGGCAGAGGGGAATGCTTCGTTCAGTCGACCGTCGAGCAGATGAACTCGATCGCACAGACGGTTCAGCAGACGAGCGAGATCGTCAGCAAGCTCGGGTGAGCGTTCGAAGGAGATCGGCAACATCGTCGAAATCATCTCGAAATATCTCAGGGACAGACAAACTTGCTTGCTCTCAATGCGGCGATTGAAGCGGCACGTGCCGGCGAGCATGGGCGCGGGTTCGCAGTCGTCGCCGAGGAGGTGCGCAAGCTCGCCGAGGAGTCGCAGAACGCATCGCAGAAGATCTCTGAGCTCATCCAAAGCATTCAGGATGAGACGGACCAGGCAGTCGCCTCGATGGAGGAAGGACGCCGTGAGGCCGAAAAGGGCAAGGAGAACGTCACGGCAACGGGCGAAAGTTTCTCGAGATCCTGCAGATGGTGGAGGATGTCAAGAAGGCATCGCTTGTCGGTCAGTGATCACGTGCTGCACCTGCGTGAGAATATGGGAACAATCATCAATGGCATGGGCTGAGGTGGATGCCTCGGCCAAAGGGATCGGCAGTGAGTCGCAGAACGTATCCGCCGCGACGGAGGAACAGGCAGCCGGCATGGAGGAGATCGCATCGTCGAGCCGCAGCCTTGCCAATATGGCAAACGATCTGCAGACGGAGACGGACAAGTTCAAGGTGTAAATGGAATATAGGAATCCGCGCTGAAAAGCAGCGCGGATTTTTCTTGTCGATTTTCCTGTTGTATGGCATACTATCAGTATAGTGGAGGTGTGCTATGGATTCCGTTGCTGAGATTAAGAAAAAGATTGATCCCGTGTGTCGCCATTATGGCGTAGATAAGGTGTTTCTTTTCGGTTCGTATGCGCGTGGCGAGGCGACGGAACAGAGTGACATTGATTTACGTGTCGACTTGGGGGACATGTTGAGAGGGCTGGATGTCGACGGCTTTTATGCGGATGTGGAGGATGCACTTGGCAGACGGGTTGATATTATGACAACGCGACAGCTTTCAAAAAATTTTACAGAGCATTCGCGGTAAAGAGGTTCAGGTCTATGGTCATTCGGATGAGGATCTCCAACATGTATTTATCATGCTCCTCTACTGTGCGCATTCGCATCGCTCTGCAGAAGATCGGGCAGGATTACGATGCCTTTATCTCCGCCGATAAGTTTGTGGAGAGGGATGCCGTGTGCTTTTATCTCCTGCAGATGGGGTGAGATGACGAGGTCTCTGACAGAACCCTCAAAGAACGGTATAACGAGCTCCCATGGAAACAGATGCGTGGGCTGCGCAATATGGTTACGCATAACTAGGGGCGTATGAGACTTTGAGATCATATGGAGTATTGTACAGGAAGACATTCCGCTTCTCGAGAAGTCGCTGCGTGCCATCTTGGAGCAGGAAATATCAGGCTTTGAAACACTTTTCATGGAAGAGCTGCGCGAGGAAGATTTATTGCGCTAAAATTCCTCCTTGACAGAAATCCTGTCTCTTGTTAGAATAGTATCCGTTGATTGACAGCATTGTCAGGATGCAGAAGTAGCTCAGTGGTAGAGCACCACCTTGCCAAGGTGGGGTCGCGAGTTCAAGCCTCGTTTTCCGCTCCATTCCGCGGAAGTAGCTCAGTGGTAGAGCACCACCTTGCCAAGGTGGGGGTCGCGAGTTCGAGACCTCGTTTTCCGCTCCATCGTTTTTATACCTGCACTGCGCAGGTTTTTTGAAGAATCGCTGATAAAATGAGGTCTGCCAGATTGGCGTAGATTTTTGTCCGATTGAGGGCAACAGAACCGGACGCATAGCGAGGGCTAGTGGAGGATTTTACTAACGAAAAGCGGGCGAAAAAGACTACGTCAAGATAACTGTGCCGAGATGTATCAGTGCTTCCGAAAGTGAAGCGCAGAGCTCTTGGGAGATCGCTGATGGAAGCAGTGTTTCCCGGACGGTATGCTCCACTTTTGTTTGGGGCCTACAGCTCAGTTGGTTAGAGCAACCGGCTCATAACCGGTCGGTCCTGGTTCAAGTCCAAGTGGGCCCACCAATCGACATGAGTGCATCATCACAGGGAATCGCTGATACGATGAAGCCCGTCAGATTGGTTCAGATTTTTGTTCGGTCAAGGTGACGAATCGGACGCATAGCAAGAGCTATGTGGAGGATTTGTCGATAAAGACCGCGCGAAAAGATGTGCCAAGGCGGCGCGTCGCGTGTATCCGTACTTCTCTAAGTGGTGCTTTTTATTTTAGGGAATCACTGATAAAATGAGGTCTGCCAGATTGGCGCAGATTTTTTCGTCCGAACGAGGTAGAAAACCGGACGCAGAGTGGTGCTCTGTGGAGGATTTTCCGCCGAAGTGCGGGCAAAAAAGATGCGCTGGGAAGTACTGATAAAATAAAGTCCGTCGAATTGGTGCAGATTTTTTGTCCTGTCAAGGAGACAAACCGGACGCATAGCAGAGGCTATGTGGAGGTTTGTCAACACAGACAGGGCGAAAAAGATACTAGACAGCGGTGCTGAGGTTTATCAGTACTTCCCTAAGATGGATGTGCCGAATTTATCAGTGCTTCCTTTATGCGCGAGGGGTGAACGCACGACGAGAGGGGCGTTCGTGGCGGAGGTGCGCGGTGCAGGGCGCACGTTTTTCCGCGTTGGCGGCTGTGTCCGCGATGCGGTGCGCGGTGTACCGCCGAAGGATGTGGACTATGTTGTCACAGGGCTGACGGAGGCGGAGTTCTGTGCGCACTTCCCGCGGGGCGGAGAAGATCGGCGAGGGATTTCCCGTCTATCATGTGCGCATTGGCGGCGTGCGCTCGAGGTCGCCTTTGCACGCAGAGAGCGCAAGACGGGGCGGGGTACCGCGGCTTTGATGTAATATTTGATCCGACGGTGACTATCGAAGAGGATCTCTATCGCCGCGATACGACGATGAATGCGATGGCGGTGGAGCTGCCGGCGGGCTTTACTGCTCGATCCCTGGCGGACAGGCAGATGTTGCGGCTGGGATCATCCGTGCCGTATCGCCGCATTTCTTAGAGGATCCCGTGCGTGCCCTGCGTGCAGCACGGCGAGGCGGCGGAGTTCAGGTACACGGTGGAGGAAGACGCTGGCACTGATGCGAGCCTGTGCGGAGAGCTCCAGCATGAACCGTCCGAGCGTCTGATGGGGAGCTGCGGCGTGCGCTGATGACCTCGCATCCCTCCGTGTTCTTTGGCGTGCTGCGTGCGGCCGATCTCCTCGCGGTGACGTTCCCCGGTTGCGGCACTCATCGGGCAGACGCAGCCGAGAGTTTCACCCCGAGGGCGATGCCTATGCGCATACGATGGCGATGCTCGATGCCGTCGCAGAGAGGTCAGACAATATCGTCGTCCGCTTCGCTGCGCTTGCACATGATCTCGGCAAGGGCGGACGCCACAGGAGATGCTCCCGCATCACTACGGCCACGAGGTGACGGGTACAGAGGTGCTGGCCGCATGGAATCAGCGCATGACGCTCCCGCACGAGTGGCGAAAGGCGGCGGCGTTTGTGATTCGTCAGCACATGCGTGCACCGCGGCTGACACATCCCGGAAAGATCGTTGACCTGTTTTGGAATTGAATCATCGGGGCTTTCCATCGCCGATTTTAATATCGTGATCCGCGCCGATCACGGCAGTCTGCCGCGCTATCTGCAGGATGGAGCGGCGTATCTCGCGGCAATGCGCGTGGTCACGGGGCGTGATGCGCCGCCCGCGCTGCGCGGTGCGGAGATCGGTGCATGGCTGCGCACGGCGCATATCCGCATCCTGAAAAAACTCTTGTTGGAGAAGGAATAAGCGTGTTATAATACGTATGTATGAAGATAGGGAAGCTACATGAAGGAGGCGCGTATTGGTGGATAAAATCATTCTGCCCTATCGCGGGAAGACTCCCGTTATTGATGAAACGGCATTTATCGCGCCCACGGCGGCTGTGATTGGCGACGTGACCATCGGAGCCGGTTCGAGTGTCTGGTTCGGTGCCGTGGTGCGCGGAGATTTTCAGCCAATTACGATTGGAAAGAATACCAACGTTCAAGAGAACGCGACGATTCATGTGATGCGTGATGCGCCTGTACGGATCGATGATGGTGTTATCATTGGGCACAATGCCGTGGTGACACCCGCCATATCGGGTCGAATACGCTGGTTGGCATGGGCTCGATCATCGCGGGCTACTCCGATATCGGCGACAACGTCGTGATCGGCGCGGGACGTTTCTCTCGCAACATAAGAAGATTCCGTCGAATTCCCTTGTGTTTGGCAATCCCGCACAGATCGTACGCGCTCTGCGCGACGATGAAGTGAGGCACTTCAGGCGGCGGCGCTCAGCTACGCCGACCTTGGAGCAGAGTATAAACGTATCATTGAGGAGATGAAGTAATGGAACGTACGCTGGTTCTCATTAAGCCGGATGCTGTCGGTGCCCACCACATCGGGGACATTACGAAGGCGTACGAGGAGGCGGGGCTTGAGATCCGCGCGATGAAGATGATGCAGATGACGGACCGCATCGCGCGCATCCACTATGCAGAGCATCTCGAAAAAGCCGTTTTACGGAGAGCTGCCGCATTCACGACCTCGGCACCGCTCGTGGCGATGGTACTCGCAGGAGATCATGCGATTGCACGCGTGCGCGAGCTGCACGGCGCGACGAATCCTGCGAACGCGGCCGAGGGAACGATCCGCAAGCGCTTCGCGAAAAATGGGAGCGAGAACGCCGTTCACGCATCCGACAGCCCCGAGAGTGCGGCGCGCGAGGTGCATATCTTCTTCAGTGAGACGGAAATTTTTTAGCGCATAATGATGTTTGCTGTGCCCGATCATACACGGTATGATCGGGTGCGATATCGGCAGAGGAGGAACATGACGATGAGTGTAACGACAAAAACCGGCGATCAGGGCATGACGAGGTCTTTTTGACGGAGGCGCATCGCAAAGGATGATATGCGCGTGGAGGTCTATGGAGACGTGGACAGCCTCGGCTCAACCCTCGGCATGGCGCGTGCCTTTGCGACGAGCCCCCGGGTCAAGGAGCATATCTACAACCTGCAGAAGCAGCTCGGGATGCTCATGGCAGACTTCGCGAGCCGCAACAAGGCACCGCGCATTACAGAGGAAATGGTTGACGGCATCGAGAGTCGATCGCGGGCATTGAGGAAGCCTGCCCGAGCTGCGTGAGTTCATCATCCCGGGCGACAAGAAGTCGAGCGCGATGCTCGATCTCGCGCGCACGACGGCACGGGCGGCGGAGCGCCATGCGTGGACCTTGGCACGTCGCGGCTCGGTGGCAGAGATCGATCTGCGTTATCTCAACCGCCTCTCGGACTATATCTTCATCCTCATGCGCCTTGAGGATGAGGACAAAGCCGAACCGTGAGCCGCGGAATTTTTGCGGTCATTGACGGGAGCAGTCTCTTCTTCCGCGCATTCTATGCGCTGCAGCTTCCGCCGAATGCGCGCGGGATTCATACGAACGCAGTACATGGCTTTGCCATGATGCTCGTAAAGCTCCTGAAGGAGCTTTCGCCGACCAGATCGTCATCGCGTTCGACAAGAGCCGTACGACGTTTCGCACGGCGCTCTATCCCGACTACAAGGGCACGCGGGATAAGACGCCGGAGGAGTTGATCGCCCAGATTCCGCTGCTGAAGGAGCTGGCGGAGGCGCTCGGCATCCCTTTTCTCGAACGGGACGACTACGAGGCGGACGACATCATCGGGACGCTCGCCGCGCAGGCGGCGGCAGAGGGCGTGGAGACGCGCGTCAGTACGGGCGACCGCGATGCCCTGCAGCTCATTCGACCGCAGCTCACCGTCCTTTTGACGAAGAAGGGCATCAGCGAGACGAAGGCGCATGATACAGCGGCGTTCGAGGAGGGTACGGCTTCCCGCCGATCCGCCTGATCGATATGAAAGGGCTGATGGGCGACAGCTCGGACAATATTCCGGGTGTGCCCGGTGTCGGCCCGAGACGGCGACGAAGCTCCTGCTCGCCTATGAGAGCATCGAGAACGTTCTCGACCACGCCGCAGAGGTCAGCGGGAAAAAGCTCAGCACGTCGCTCGTGGGTATCGCGAACAGGCACTGCTCTCCAAAGCAACTCGCCACGATCGAATGTCATGTGCCGGAGCTGCACTACGATGCGGGAGGCCTTCCGCATGCAGCCGGATCGTGCTGCGCTCGAGGCATTCTGTCATGCCTATGAGCTGCGCACGGTCTGGCGTGCTCTGTCGGAGTACTTAGGGGCAGCTGAGGCACCGGCTTCACCGTGGCGCAGCAGTCGCTCTTTGGCGCGCCTGCACCCTGCCGCCGATCTCACAGCAGCGGGTTTTGTGATGCCGATATGGAGCTGCTGCGCACGGCGGAAAAGGTCGCCGTCGGTGCTGTCTTTGCGGGTACACCGCCCTTCGTAGAGGTCACGACACTCGCCCTCGTCATGGATGGGGAGCGGCGCATCCTGTCTGCATCGTCTTCGCATTTTGCCGCCATTTTGGCGTAGCTGGCGGAGCGTTCCGTCGCACTCTGGAATGCGAAACGCTACGTACGAGGCAGGGCTGCGGGGGACAGCTACAGGTCTTTGATCTGGAGCTGGCGGACTATCTGCTGCACCCGAGGAGAGCCGACGCGACACGGCACGCGCGGCGTTTGCGTTTCTTTCCGATACGACCTCGACAGAGGGGCTCTCCCCCGAGGCGTATGCTGTGCACGAGGCGCTTCTTTCTGCGCGCCTGCAGCCTGTCATGGAGACGGAGCTTGCGGCGCAGGGACTGATGCAGCTCTACCGCACGGTGGAGCTGCCGCTGGTTCCCGTGCTTGCGGCGATGGAGCAGACGGGCGTATGCGTGAACCGTGCGGCGCTTGAGCGCATGAGCGTGCGGCGGCGACAGAACGCATCGACGCACTGGCGCGTGAGATTCATACACTCGCGGGGACGAGGTTCAACATCAGCTCCCCCAAGCAGCTTGGGAGATCCTCTTCGAGCAGCTCGGGCTCGGCGACAGGGAAGGTCAAAAGACCAAGACGGGCTACTCGACCAATGCGGAGACCTTGGAGGGGCTGCGCGATCAGCATCCCATCATTGATAAGGTGCTGACCTGACCGCATGTGGACGAAGCTGCGTTCGACCTATCTTGACGGCATCGGTGCACTCATCCGCCCCGCCACGGGGCGCGTCCATACTGAGCTTTAACCAAACCGTGACGGCGACGGACGCTCTCAAGTTCTGACCCGAACCTCCAAAATATTCCCGTGCGGACGGAGGAGGGGCGCCGTGCGTGCCCTCTTGCAGGGAAGGCTATGATGCACTGCTCTCAGCGGACTACTCGCAGATCGAGCTGCGCATCCTCGCGCACTATGTCGGGCGATGCGACGCTGATCGATGCAGCTTCCGTCAGGGGCAGGGACATCCATGCACGCACGGCAGCGGAGGTGTTCGGCGTGCCGCTGGACGCGGTGACGCCGGAGCAGCGGCGCGCCAGGCGCAGTCAATTTCGGCATTGTTTACGGGCTCCAGCGACTTTTGGGCTGGCGCGTGATCTCGGCATCGGACGCAGAGGCCGGCGGCTACATCGACCGCTATTTTTGAACGCTATCACGGCGTGCGCACCTTCCTCGACAAAAATTGTGGCGGATGCGCATGACAACGGCTATGTGACGACTCTCTACGGACGTCGGCGCGCTCCCTGCGCTCGCGAGCCGCAACTATATGCAGCGCGTTCCTTCGCGGAGCGCATGGCGATGAATACGCCGATCCAAGGGACGGCGGCTGATCTCATCAAGATCGCGATGGTGCGCGCCTATGACGCACTGCAGGCGGCGGGCGTAAAGAGCCGCATCCTGCTGCAGGTGCACGATGAGCTTGTCCTAGAGGTCACGACAGAGGAGACGGAGACGGTCACGGGCTCCTGCGCACGGCGATGAGCGGGGCGGCGGAGCTGGCTGTGCCGCTTGCTGTCGATGTACATCGTGGGAGGAACTGGGCGGAGCAAAGTAACGCGTGAGGATCATTGGACTGACGGGCGGCATCGCCTGCGGAAAATCCACGGTTAGCAAGGTACTGAAGGACTGCGGCGCATGTATTGTGGATGCGGATGCGATTGCCCATGAACTCTCTCGGCCAAATCAGCCCATCTTTCACGCTCTGTGGAGCTCTTTGGGCGGAGATTGCGACGCCTCGAGGACGCTCGACCCGCGGAGATCGCACGGCGTGTCTTTTCTGACACAGTACTGCGTGACAAGATGATGCCCGCGTGCCGATCATCCGATGCGGCCGTAGAGGATCGTCTGGATGCTGCCCACATGGACGGCACTGCTGTTGTGGTGTCTCGATGTGCCGCTCCTCTTCGAGGCGGGCTGGGATGCCCTCACGAACGATACGTGGTGGTTACTCTCCCGCCTGAGGAGCAGCTGGCGCCTCCTCGCGCGTGACCATGCGATGGACGAGGCCGAGGCGCGTGCGCGTATCGCTGCGCAGATGCCGCTCGCCGAGAAATGCATGCGGGCGGATGTGGTAATCGATAACAGTGGGACAAGGGAAGAGACGAAAGAGCGTGTGGAAAAACTCAGGGAGACGTACCTCAGGGCGTGCGTAATCTGCGGCTTCGGCTGTGGCTGCTGCTGCTCTGTTGTCGCAGCGGTAATCGCCTTGCCCTCGTCGGTGGCTGGACGATCGTCGAGCGGACGTGGCTCTACCCTAGTGACTACCGCAGCTACATCGAGACGAGGTGCCGCGCAGCGCGCGCGGATCCATTCCTCGTTGCGGCCGTCATCAAGCACGAGCAGAGTTTCAACCGACGGCGCGCTCGGACGGCGGTGCGGTTGGGCTGATGCAGCTCGCTGCAGACCGCCGTATGGATCGCTGGGACAGCTCGAGAACCGTTCACGAGAGGACCACCTCTACGATCCCGCCCTTAACATCCGTTACGGGGTCTGGTATCTGCCGAACTGGAGCGTGAAAGTTCGGCGGCAACGACATTCTCGCGCTCGCAGCGTACAATGCAGGACGCGGCAATGTGCGCGACTGGATGGAGCGCAGTCATTGACCGATCAGTTCGATGAAATCGACGCGATTCCCCTACCCAGAGACGCGGCTCTAGCGTGCGCCGCGTGCTCGAGGACGAGGGAACAGTACAAGAGGCTGTACGACGAATGAAGACCCTATCGAATCCTTTCCTGTGCGGCAGATCTGCTGCTGCGCTGCTGCATGGGCTCGCCCCTCGCCGAGGAGGCAGGGCTCTTTGCGTGCCTGCTCGTCCGCCGTCGTCGAGGTATGCGGCGATACGTGGGAGATTGTCGTCGGAACGCAGACGGTCATCGGATGATGCTCTCATCGATCGCATCGCGGCGCAGGTGGCGGCGAACTATCAGCTCTCGCAGGTGCTCATCAGCAGAATCTCGTCGCGCTTGCCCCGGCCGTTGCGCCGCTCTGGGAGCAGATCGTCCGCGATGCCGCCGCGGGCGATGCCGTCTCTATCATACGCTGCTGCAGGGCGGACTACGCTGTGGACGGCAACGTCATCCGTATCTCTGCGCCCGGTGCATTCGGCGCAGAGCTCTTTGCGCAGAGCGGTACGGCAGGCCGTATCGAGCATGCCGTGCGCATGCATGTCGGCTGCGCCTGCCGCGTCGTCTGCGAGGAATCCGCGCTCAGCGGTGCACTCCCCAGCGCAGACTGGACACCGCCCGCCGTGCCTGCCGCCGCACCAACCAAGGCGACACCATCCGCCGCACCGGCGCGCACGGCGAAGAACGCCAAGGCGAAGGGCTCCTGCCAATGTCATTATGGGGCGCGGCGTCTCGGGCGAGGCACGCACGCTGGGCGTGATCGAGGATGAGGTCAAGAACGTCGTCCTCGAGGGTGAGGTCTTTGACCCGCAGGCAGAACCAGCTGAAGTCCGGTGCCTACATCCTCACCATCAAATTTGCCGATGCGACGAACGGCATCAGCTGCAAGAAGTTTCTCCGCGCGCGGCAAGACGACGCAGGAGGAGATTGACGCCGAGGTCGAACGCATCGTCAAGGCAATCGGCAAGGGCGGTGCAGTGCGTATCCAAGGGAAAATCGAATACGATAAATTCATCAGCGACTATGTGCTCTTCATCGACAGTATGGAGCGGCGCAGCGTCCCGCAGCGCGAGGATACGGCGGAGGAAAAACGCGTCGAGCTGCACGCGCATACGAAAGATGAGCGCGCTCGATGCCGTCGTCCCGCCCAGGGTGCTCGTCGAGACGGCGGCGCGCTGGGGCTGGCCGGCGGTTGCCATCCCGACCACGGCGTCGTGCAGGCCTTTCCCCGAGGCGATGAATACGGCACGAGCCCTCGCGAGGGCATCGACATCAGATCATCTATGGCATGAGGGCTATCTCGTCGACAGCAGGACGACGCCCGTGCCTTCACATCATCTTTTTGGCGAAAAACAAGACGGGGCTCTATAGCCTCTCAAGCTCGTCTCGCTCTCGCATCCGCTACTTCCGCGGAACGAAGAAGCGCGGCCGCCCGCGTGTGCCGCGTGCCGTCCCTAGAGCAGTATCGCGAGGGAATCATCGTCGGCTCTGCCTGTGAGGCGGGCGAGCTGATCCGTGGCATCGTCGCGGGACGTCCCGATGCGGAGCTGGAGGAGATGGCGAAGTTCTACGACTTCCTCGAGATCCAGCCCATTCACAACAACGACTTTTGAAATTTGACGACCGTTTTTCCCATGCAGACGGACGAGGATCTCAGGGACATCAACCGCAAGGTGGACGAGCTGGCGCGCAAACTCGGCAAGCCGCTGATCGCGACCTGCGATGTGCATTTTCTCAATCCGAGGATGCACGTACTGCCGCCATGTTTCAAAAGGCGAACGGCTACCGTGACGCCGAGCGTCAGCCGCCGCTCTACCTGCGCACGACGGAGAGATGCTCGCGGAGTTCGACTATCTCGGTGCGGGAGCGCGCTTTACGAGGTGCGTCGTGACAAATCCACGCCGCATTGCGGAGGAGACGGAGCGCTTTCTCCCGATCCCCGATGAGCTCTATGCGCCGATGGTGCCGGGCGCGGATCGCGAGATTCAGGAGATGTCCTCGCACGCGCGCGAAAACTCTGCGGCGGGAATCTGCCGAAGATCGTCTCCGATCGCCTCGAGCTCGAGTCGAAGCCGATCCTGCGGCATGGATTTGCCGCGCTCTACATCATCGCCCAGCGTCTCGTGAAAAATCCAACGACGACGGCTATCTCGTCGGCTCGCGCGGATCGGTCGGCTCCTCCTTTGTCGCGACGATGATCGGCGTCACCGAGGTCAACCCGCTGCCGCCGCACTATCGCTGTCCACACTGTCAGTACAATCGGTTCATCGACGACGGTTCGGTCGGGAGCGGATTTGATCTGCCGTCCGAGGACTGTCCCGTCTGCGGTACGCCGCTCATCAAGGACGGGCATAACATCCCGTTCGCCGTATTCCTCGGTTTTGACGGGGACAAGGTGCCTGATATCGATCTGAACTTTTCGGGCGACTATCAGCCCGTCGCACACAAGTACACGGAAGTCCTCTTCGGCAAGATGAATGTGTTCCGTGCGGGCACGATCGCAGGCCTGCAGGACAAGAATGCCTACGGCTACGCCATGCTACTACGAGGATCAGGGCGAGGCGAAGGGCGCCCCTTGCATCGAGCACACGATGCGCGGCTGCAGCGGGAGTCAAGGCGACGACGGGGGCAGCATGCGGGCGGCATCATGGTCGTGCCGCGCGACGTGGATGTCACTACTTCACGCCCATCCAGCGCCCTGCGAACAATATGGAGTCGGATACACTCACAACCCATTTCGATTACCATTCCATCAGTGAGCGTCTCGTCAAGCTCGATATTCTCGGACACGATGATCCGACGGTCATCAAGATGCTGGAGGAGCTGACGCACCGCGACCCTGAGACCATCCGTTTGACGATCCCGCGACCATGTCCATCTTCACTCGACCGACGCGCTCGGCATCACGCCCGAGGATCTCAGGGGCGAATATGGGGACGTACGGCATCCCGGAGTTCCGGACATCGTTTACGCAGAAGATGATCGACGACTCAAAACCCCGACTGCTTTGCCGATCTCGTGCGGATCTCGGGCTTTTTCCCCATGGGACGAACGTCTGGCTCGGCAATGCGCAGGATCTCATCAAGGCGGGCACGAGCGCGTGAAGGACGCGATCTCCGCGCGTGACGACATCATGAACTACCTCATGCAGAACGGTATCGAACCGCTGCTGTCGTTCAAGACGATGGAGAAGTGCGAAAAGGCCGAGTATCGCGCCCGATGTCGTGGAGAAACTGCGCGCGGGCGGGATCCCCGAGTGGTACATCGAGTCCTGCCAGAAGATCAAATACCTCTTCCGCGCGCCCATGCGACCGCGTATGTCATGATGGGCTACCGTATTGCGTTCTGCAAGGTGCACTATCCACTCGCCTACTACGCCGCCTACTTCTCCATCCGCGCCGCAGAGTTCGATGCGAACATCATCTCGAAGGGCAAGGATGCCGTGCGTGCGGCAATCGACGCGCTCCTCGCTGAGGCGCGCGAGCACCGCGGCAAGCTGGACAACAGAAGCAGGGACACGCTCATTGTCCTGCAGCTCGCATGGGAGATGTATCTCCGCGGCTTCTCCTGTGAGCCCGTCGATCTCTATGCCTCCGATGCGGAGAAATTCATCCTGCATGAAAACTCCCTTTTGCCGCCCTTTACGGCGATCCCGGGCATGGGACAGAAGGCGGCGCAGGCGATTGTCGAGGCGCGGCGGGATGGACGGTTCATCTCCGTCGAGGATCTCGACGACGCGCCCACGTGCCCGCGCCTGCCATCGAGGTGCTGCGTACACGGCTGCCTTGACGGCGATGATGGAGAGCAATCAGGTTGAGCTGTTTGCGTGAAAAATTTCATAGAAAAAAGAAGGGGCTGTTGCACGAAGTCGTAAATTTCGTGCAATAGTCCTTTCTTTGTGCCCCTTCCACCGCTTGCGCGGTCCCCCTTCCCCGTGATAACGGGGAAGGCTTAGGATAACGGTATAGTAGCTTCCCCCGTTGCTGACCTGTCGAAAAGCAAGCCCCAAGGGCGCAGCTGATTCAGAAACAGGTCGCATGGGAAAACGTCCCCAAGAACACGAGCGTCAGCGATGTGTGATTGGTTGACGTTGACCGCTAACGGGGGAAGTGGCAAGCTGCAACGAGCCGATAGAAAGGGATATGCAACAGCCTCTTCTTTTGTTATACGGTTGGATCCTGTGCGAGGATAGGCGCGAGCCTCCTCGTCCTCGGTGACGAAGAGCGTTTTCTCAGCGGGTAAAGACAGAGCCAGACGGCTCCCGAGGGCTTTTTGAGCGAAGCGGATGGCGGTGTAGTCGACAGGGACGGTCGAGGGCCGCGTGCCCATGCTGAAATGCGCCGCGATCTGTGCGGCGAGGTGGAGCGTCTCGCTCCGGCGCGCGCACTGCCCGTGCGCAGGATGACGTGTGAGCCGGGGATGTCGCGTACGCAGCCAGAGATCCGTCGGTGCGGCTATCCCGGAAAGGTGAGCGCGTCGTTCTGCATGTTGTTCTTGCCGACGAGGATCGTCGCGCCCGTCAGGGGCGGTAAAGGAGAAGGCTGCGCGCGGCGATCCTTGCTGCTTGGGCATCTTCTCGTGCGAGATGGCCCGAGGCGATCAGCTCCTCCTGAATCTCCGCGATCCAGCGAGCCGCGTGGAGAGTCGAGCGATGCCTCGATGCTTTCGAGATGGCGGATGTTCGCACGGCACGCATCCTGCTGGACGGCAAGGAGCTTCGTGCGCGCTTCAACTTGTCGTACTTCTCTATAGTATGCCTGCATGTTTTGGATGATGCTCAGACGGCGGTCGAGCGGAATGGTGAGCGCTTCTCCTGTCTCGCTGTAGATGTTCGTGACCGTGATTGCATCGTCGGCATGATCCACGTAGTTGTACTGATAGGTCGATGAGTTGTCGGCGGCGATCTTCTGCCCCTCGGCGTTTTTCGGCGGCGGCGATCTCCGCGCCGAGCTTTTCATATTTCTCCCGCGCGCGGGAGAGCTCCGTGCGCACGAGGCGGCGAAAGCGCTCGCGGTCGGGGATGACGTAGCTGCCAGGCGTCGATCTGCGTCGATCATGAGAGCGCTGACCGTGGGATAGGAGGCGTCAGTTTTTCCGCCGGGGCGCTGAGCGGGAACGCCGCCATCGCTGTGACTTTTGCTGTTTTTCGTCAAGGCGCAGGGAGGGGGCGGGCTTTCCATCCATGTGCGCAGTTCGGTCGGTGCATCTGCGAGCGCGGCGAAGTCCGATCGTCCAGCTGAGCGATCAGGGTGTTCGGCGAGATCCGGCGAGAAAAGGCCGCTGCCTTTTGCCGAGACGGGGCCGAAGCCGAGAACGGCGCCGATGAGTGCCTGAAAGAGTTTTGCCTCCCCTCTGCACGGACACGCGCGAGAATGTCCGCTGTGTCTGTCGCGAGAGTCGCATTTTTCCTGCGCGGGCGGAGGACGTGAGGGAGGCCTTGTAGACGGTGCGCACGCGGCTCGTGTTCTCACCGATGCGCCGCAGTGCCTCGAGGATGATGCCGTCCTCGTGGAGGATGATGTTGCTGTGCACATTGAGCTCGAGATTGGCGTGAGCGTGCGCGTAACGATGCGATCGCCGCCCGCGATGACGTCGATGTCGAGGTGGATGATGCGGTAACGTCCCTCCTGCCGCACGGCGGCGATGCGCCCTGTCTCAAGCTGCTTGCGCAGAAGCATGACAAAGGTCGGCGGCTCGGCCGGGTTCTCGGGGCCGTCCCGATGAGGTCGCGCCGAGGGTTGCCTGCATTTGTATTGATATAGAGCAGCAGGTTCTGTCCCGGCTGGCGGATGCCGAGGACGATGGACTGCTGTTCGGCTGATTGATCTTGTCGATGCGTCCAGCCCGTGAGAGCGTCTGCGAGCTCGCGCACGAGGGCGGACGTGGAGAATCCGTCAAGGGCTCATCGTATCACCTTTCTTTCGCTTGGTCTGATGAGGAAATATAGTAATCGTGGATAAATTTCCCAGCATGCTTCATTTTTATCAGTGATCTCGATACACGTCATTGATGTGCAAGTCGGCGAATTTCATTTATCCATGCTTTTCCTAGGTGGAATACGTCTCCGCAATTATGAGGCACCGATACTTCAGCACGTTATCTTAGCGATCTTTTGCCTGCTGTTGGCAAATCCTCCACATAGCCTCGCCAGTGTGTCCGGTTTGCGTCAATCGACGACGAAAAATCTACGCCAAATCGACGGACTTCATTTTCATCAGCGATTCTTTATCGCAGAAAAGCGGGCAGGCTGCGTGCCTTGCGCACGAGGTCATTCATACTACAATAATGGAGATCATACCGACAAGGAAAGGGACTTTACGCAAATTCCAGCAAATGGCAGGGCTGCGGCAATGATTTTGTGATCGTGATTTTCCGATCATGAACCAGTGGACTTTCCGCCGTCCTTGCACGCGAGATGTGCGACCGTCATCAGCGTCGGTGCGGACGGACCTGATGGCGGCGTGCCCTCGGAGGACGGCGGATGTGGCGGATGCGCGAGTTCAACTCGATGGGACGGGCCGGAGATGTGCGAAACGGCATTCGCTGTCGCGCTGGCTCTCAGGAAGAGGATACGTGACGAAGGAAGAGTTCACCGTCGAGACGTTGGCGGGGACGATGGTGCTGCGCGTCATCGTGCAGGACGGTACGGTGTCGGCGGTCGCTGTGGACATGGGCGTTTCGCGCTCGAGGGGAGCATATCCGTGGCGGGCTTCGGTATCGGGCGCGGTTGTCGGCGCAGCTCATCACGGTCGCCGGCAAGGAATACGCGATGACCTGTGTCTCGATGGGCAATCCAGCCTGCAGCGATCTTTTGTGGACGATGCGGAGGGTTCCCTCTGGAACAGCTCGGTGCGCAGTTTCGAGCATCATGCGGCGTCGTTTCCACGCAAGATCAATACGGAGTTTGTCGAGGGTGCGCGACCGCCGCGCGCGCGCATGCGCGTCGTGGGAACGCGGCGCGGCATTACGCTCGCCTGCGGGACAGGGACGTGCGACGCTGACGGCGGTGTGCTGAACGATGTACTCGACGTGAGGCGGCGATTGAGGCGGACGGCGGCGTGATCCATGCGGCATGGCGTGAGGACGGACAGATCAGGATGACGGGCCTGCCGAGCGGGTGTTTCGGGCGAGTGGCCGTGACGATGAGCGCAGCGCAGGAGTATGACGGGCTACGGTGCGGGGACGGCGGAGACGGCGGACTATCGTGTCGTCGAGATGAAGGCGGTCAATCAAGCGTTTTCTGAGATCGCACCGCGCATGCGCGTGCCTTGGCGCATGGGAAGGCGATCTGCGGGGCGCATCCACGTACGCGTGTGCGCGCGAAAGCTCGATGTCTACGCTCGCTTTGAGGATCGCAGTAGAAACGCTGCCGTCCATGTCAACGAGGGCCGCCCGCCTATTATGCGCGTCGTCAGGTGGCGCGTGCGGTGGACGCACCGCTGTCGGACGGCGTGCGTATGACGGCGGCGTACGAGGGCGTCATCACGATCAGTGAGGATGCAGATCTCTGAGCGCGCACGGTCTTTCTGATGCTGCCGCACGCGCCCTCGACGCGCTGATGTCATGCGCCTCGCTGAGGCGCGCAGGTCGTGCGCGACTTTGAGAGCGCCTCGCGCGCCTCGAGGCGCAGCGCGAAGAGGTGAAGCGGCATGCGCCGCAGATCGTGGCGGACTACCGTGCCCATCTCACGGAGGTGCTGGCGGAGTTTTCGCACCGTCACGCCCTGGATGAGACGCGCGCATCATGCAGGAGGCGGCACCTCTGCCGACCGCGTGAATGTGACGGAGGAGCTCGTTCGGCTGGCTGATCACTTGCCCAGTTCCACACGATTCTTGCAGAGGAGGAGCTCGTCGGACGGCGGGCTTTCCTGCTGCAGGAGATCAACCGCAGGACGAACACGATTGGCTCTCAGTGAACAGTGCAGCCATTCAGCAGGTGGTCGTCGCGATGAAGAACGAGAGGTGAGCGTGCGCAGCAGAAATTTGGAGTGATAGATGGAGACGGTCAATGTTGATTCGGCGACATCGTCCTGACGGGACGCATGGTCGCTATCGTCGCGCCGACCTCCATGTCCGCCAAGCGCATGGTGCAGGATGCGCGCGACGCGGGACGGCTGATCGATGCGACATACAAGCGGCGGACGCGCGCTGTCGTCGTCACGGGACAGCGGGCATCGTCCTCTCGGCGCTGCGGAGACGATTGAGGGCGCATGAAACGCGAGTGAGGAGGAGACATGAAAAAAGGCTGTTGATTGGTGATTCAGCACGGGCACGGCGATCTGTCGGCAGGAGCCTTGCGCGGGAGCGCGCGTCGCCTTTTCGGTCTCTGCCACGTCGACGCCCCGCGCGAGGGAGCAGGACGGACGCGAGTACTATTTCCGCACGCGCGTGGAGTTCGAGGCGATGATTGCGGAGGGGGCGTTTCTCGAGTACGCGGATGTGTACGGCAACTACTACGGCACGCCGCTCGCTCCGATTGAGGCACGCCGCAGTGCAGGCGAGGACATCCTGCTTGGATCGATACGCAGGCGCACTGATGATGATGGAGCGATGTCCCGACGGTACGTTTATTTTCCCTCCCGCCGCCTCGCGAGAAAACTGCGCCGCCGCATTACGGGCGCGCAGAGGTCCGAGTGAGAGTCTGCGCGGCTTGCCGCGCACGCGACGAGATCGGCTTGCAGACGCTATCGTTGCGCTGTGCTCAATGACACAGTGGAGGATGCACCGGCACGGATACAGACCATCCCTGCGGCGGAGCGCCCATGTGCAGATATGAACCCAACCCAGTTTGATATGTGAAAGGCAGAAAGCACAATGAAGACGAATGCAGAAATCGGCATGGTCAATCCCTCGACGGATGAGCTGATGACGAGGTCGGACAGCCGCTACGGCATGGTGGTGCTCGCAGCAAAGGCGCGTCAGCTCCTCGAGGGCGATCCCGTCAAGTCCGAGCGGGCACGCTCTGACGAAGAATGTCACGAACGCATTTGAGGAGATTGCCGAGGGCAAGATCAGCTACAACCTCTGCATGGAGAGAGTCTCGACATGAGCGCGCCTCGCAGGACGGCGCATCGTCCGGCGTGACGGCGGGATCGCCGCCTTTAAGGCGGTCGAGGTCGCGAGCCTTCTGCGCGCGGAAGGAGCGGAGCGCGTCGTCACTGACGCGGGCGGCAGCCCTCCTTCGTCACGCCGCTCACCTTCCGTGAGGTCGCCAATGCACCCGTGGCAGAGACCATGGGGGCGCCGCAGCATCACGTGGCGCATATCTCTGGCGTCCTTTGCCGAGATGGTGCTGTCGCGCCCGCCACGGCAAATTTCCTTGCAAAGCGGCGGCGGGCACTGCCGACGACATGTTGACGACGACGCTGCTCGCGACGCGTGCCCTCTTCTCTTTGCTCCTGCGATGAATACCGCCGTGGGAGAATCCCGGACGCAGGAGAATGTGCGGCGGCTCGTCTGCGCGCGGTGTCCAGATCATCCTCCCGCTGTAGGGATGCTTGCCTGCGGCACGACGGGCGCAGGGCGCCTGCCCGAGCCGGAGGAGATCGTACGCGTCGTCAGGGAGCACTTTGCGTGTGCAGAGCCTCGCAGGGCGGCGCATCCTCGTGACCGCAGCGGACGGACGGAGCCGCTCGATCCCGTGCGCCACTCGGCAACCGCTCGACAGGACATGCAAGGCTACGCCGTTGCGGCAGAGGCAGCACAGCGCGGCGCAGAGGTCATCCTGTCTCCGGCCCTACGCTGCTCGAAACGCCCGCAGGTGTGCGGCGCGTGGACGCGTACAGCACGCGAGATGTGCGGCGGTGCTCGCCGACTATGACAGCGTGGATGCGGTCATCAAGGCGGCGGCGGTTGCGCGACTCATCGTCCTGCAGAGACGGCAAGAGCAGAAGATCAAGAATCGGAGGGAACGTTGACGCTCACACCGACGCGCAAACCCCGATATCCTCTGAACTGGGACAGAAAAAGACGCATCAGATGCTCGTCGGCTTTGCGGCAGAGACGCAAAAACGTGGAGGCGCATGCGCGTCCAAAACTCCAGAAGAAGAACCCTGACTTCATCGTGGCGAACAACGTCGCGGAGCAGAATGCAGGCTTTTGGCACGCTGACGAATCATGCCCAGATCTTCTACGCAGATGGACGCATGGAGGAGTGCCCATGATGGCGAAGTCCGCGCTCGCGGGCGTGATCCTCGACCGGCTGGAGGACGTGATCCGCACACGGGTGAAATTCCTCTCCGACAAAGTGAATGGCGTTCACTATAATCATACGGATAGAAATGAATATACTCATCCAGAGCAGTGGAGGAATGGCCTCGATGAAGCTGCGGCAACCATGCAATGTGCCAACGATGCCACGTAGGCAGAGCGCCTGTGAGATGAGAGCGGCAGAATCACAGCCTCCCCACATCTCAGCGGGAGGCTCTTCTTTAGCGGGAAATGGAAGGAGTTACGAATTAGGGAGGTCTTACTATGAAGAAAATGCTCTTTTACGACCGAGTCCGTCACCGCAGACATCCGATGACTGCTGACCAGATCTCGGACAGCATCCTCGATGCGATTATTGCAGCAGGATCCGATGGCCGTGTTGCCTGTGAGACGCTCGTCACGACGAGGACAGGCGCACGTCGTTGGTGAGATCTCGACCTCGTGCTAGTGTCGATATCCCGGAAGATCATCCGTCAGACCGTGCGCGAGATCGGGCTATACGAACGCGAAGCCATGGCTTTGATGCCGACACCTGCGGCATCCCTCGTCCCCGCTCGATGAACAGTCGCCGGATATTGCACAGGGCGTTGACCGCGCGACTTGAGTCGCGTGAGGGCGATAGCGACGCGGCAGAGCGATCGGCGCAGGCGATCAGGCATGATGTTCGCCATGCGACGAACGAGACGCCTGAGTATGCGGCGCTCACGACGGTGCTCGCTCACAAGCTGGCACGCCGCCCGACCGAGTGTGCGCAAGAATGGGATGCTCCGTATCTGCGTCCCGACGGCAAGACGCAGGTCACCGTTGCCTGCGAGGACGGTATGCCCGTCTATGTCGATACGGTCGTCGGTCTCGACCCAGCACGACGAGGCCGTTGATCTCGCAACGACACGCAAAAGCGACAGATCGAGAAGGTCATCATGGAGATCATCCGGCAGAACTCCTGGTGCGCAGAGACGAAGCACTTCGTCGAAATCCGACGGCAAGTTCGTCATCGGCGACCGCACGGCGACTCGGGGGCTCACGGGCGCAAGATCATCGTCGATACCTACGGCGGCTGGGCGCGTCACGGCGGCGGTGCTTTCGCCGTGAGGATCCCACGAAGGTGAGATCGCAGTGCGGCGTGCTGCGCGCGCCACGGCGAAGAACGATCGTCGGCAGGGCTCGCTGACCGCGTGGAGATCCAGCTTTCGCCTACGCCATCGGCGTGGCACATCTGTCTCCATCATGGTCGAGACATTCGGCACGGTAAGATTGATGAGGAGAAAATCGTCGAGCTCGTCAAGAAAACCTTGACCCGCGCCCTGCGGGCATCATCAAGATGCTCGACCTGCGCCGTCCCATCTATCGCCAGACGGCGGCGTACGGACACTTCGGGCGCACGGACGTCGATCTCCCCGGGCGGCAGACGGACAAGGCGGCGGCGTTGAAGAAGGAAGCCGGGCTGTGAGCTGGAATCGCGATAAAATAAAAGTCCGTCAGATTGGCGGTGCTGAATTTATCATGTGCTTTCCCTAACTGCACAATGGGGCTGCCAGTATACGAAGGAAAAATTCGCACGGCAGCCCTCTTTCCTTCACCGCGAGGTAGTCCAACATAATGAACGACAAAAAAATCGCTGTAATCGCGCTGTGTGATCCCGATGAACCTGCTGCCATCCGTTCATATCTCGATGCGCTTGATGTACCGCATGGCTACGAGGTGGAGCTGATCGAGGTGTGTGCGGAGGAAGCACGGCAGCGGCCTGCCAGCAGGCGATGGAGAAAACTGATGCGAAGTATAAGGTCTACCTGGCACCTGGGAGCATTCTGATTCGGCTGACCTTTTTTCAGGAGATGCCTGTCTTTGCGAAAGATCCTGCGATTGGCATCATTGGACTGATCGGTACACCGCAGCTTATCGACAACGGGGGAACTTGTCATGTCCCCCCATCGTGGAAACGTCCTCTCATACCGATGATACATCCTTTCATGGTGAACCCATCGAAGGAGAGATGGAGAATGTTATGACGGTCAGTGACTATCTGATTGCCACACAGTATGACATTCCATGGCGCATCGATCTTTTCCACGAGGATAGTTTTTGGGCAGAGGCACAGTGTATCGAGTTCCGTCGGCAGGGATATCGGACGGTCGTACCGCGACAGGAAGAGGCATGGCTGATCGCAGAGCCGAGAGAGATCTGCTGCGATGAAGTGAGCCGCAGCGCGTTTCTCGATACCTATTCAAAGGATATTTATCCGCTGGTATCCATCATTATGCTCACGTATCAGCGGCCAAACTATTTCCGGATGGCGCTGGAAAGCGTGCTCACGCAGACCTACCGAAACTTGGATATTTTCATCACGGATGATTCACATGACACGGTGACGGCAGAGATGATGCAGCGTGACTTTTCGGATGATCCGCGCATCCATTACGAGCATCATCCAACGTACGGCGCGGCTGAGAACTGGACGCGGGCAATGCAGTATAATCATCCGCACGCACTATATGTGAACTGGCTGATGGATGATGATCTCTTCATGCCTGATAAAATTGCGGTGATGATGGACTGTTTCTTTGCCCATCCGGATCTCAGCCTCGTCACATCGTATCGTGATGTATTGATGCTGATGGCAACAGGATGCCGACCCCTGACTACGCAAAGCCGATATGCTCGAGCCCACAAAAATTTGACGGAGCATCTGTTGGTATGAAAATTCTCCTCCAGACCGCAAACTTCATCGGTGAACCGACGACGGTTCTAGCAAAGAAGGCGTTGATGCTGGATGGATATCGCCTGGGCTTCACAGGCGAGGAGGGAAAGTATCTCTCACCGGACTTTCCTACATGGCTGCACCTTCTTGCACGAGGAAATATGATGTACCTAACGGAGCCGCTCAGCCAATTCCGCATCCATGAAGGGAATGACACGTGGAACCCCGCCACCCTTCGTTCGAGGGATCATCGGCTGGCTCTTTGTATTCGTGCGTCGATCGAGCAGGGTGTGTTTCTTCGATAACAGCACACGCAAAGCCGCCATCACGCAATGGATGGATATGGCATCCGTCTGCGGGGGAAATTAGGGCATATCCTAGAGACGGGAAAAGAACCCGTGTTTAGAGATTTCCAGATCGTTTTTAATGCCATGTCTGAGGCGCTAAAGAGTGACTGCCATATTGCGTTTTCCATCGATACGACACTTGAGCTGTTGCCGATGGATGACTGAGAGCAGGGAAAATACAGCAAATCCCCCGTTGAAGTCGGTTTCAACGGGGGATTCCTTAATTTTTCTGCTTCATCCCGATCGGGTCAGTTCATTCACCAGCGGGATACGCCTCCCGATGCGGCGCAGCGACGACCGCGCCGCACAGTGTCAGCAGGAGTGTCGCCACGTACATGGCGAGGGCGAGGGCGCGGTCGGTGCACGCCCGGTTCGATGGAGGACGGCGAGCAGATAGGTGATCGCTATCGGGTGGGCGAGGTAGATGAAGTAGGAGTGCTTTCCGAGGATCTGGAACGCATGCCCCAGAGGATTCTCCGTTCCCAGCCGCGTGAAGAACGCAAAGAGCGCGAGCGATGCACCGATCGTGTAGAAGATGCCGAGCGGTGAGAGCTGGTGCGCGGTGTAGATGCCCTCGAGCGGAGTATAGCCGTCCACGAGAAGCAGCTTTCGTGGTACCATGCGAGGAGGGCAAGGAGACTCCAGGATGCCGAACGCGTAGAGTTGTCCCGTCCGGTGCAGCATCCACGCGCGGAATGCCTTCCCCAGTGGAGGGCGATATAGCGCCGAGGAGGAAGATAAAAGACGATGGCACGACCCAGCAGTTCAGGCGATAGAAGAGAAGGGCGCGCCAGAGCGTCCTCGCAGTCCGTAGACGTAGAGATTGAATGCCGTATCGAAGCTCGACCAGTAGTCAAAAGGCAATCTGGACGGTGAGGATGCCCATGAGCAGCGGGAGCGTCATGCGGCGCAGGAGGATGCGCCAGAGCGGCATCAAGAGGTAGAACCAGATCAGAATGACCATAAAGTAGAGCTGATACTTGCATTGCCGAAAAAGAGGATGCCCGGAATGGATAACTGTCGGAAACTCGACCCCGTAGTGCCATGCGTCGTCGAAGAAGATACAAAAGCGACCAAACGAGGTAGGGAATGACGATGCAGCATGGTGCGGGCGTGAGAAAAATCCCGATAGGAAAATGAGTGGACGGAGATTTTCCGCAGAACAGACCGAATGCCGAGATAAAGAAAAATCGGCACGGCGAAGCGCGTACCGATATCAAAACAGAGCCACGAGGTGGATGTTTGGTGATGGATTGCGATACCCGCGCCGATATGGATGCCGATCACACCCATCATGGAGATGCCGCGAATCGCCTCGACGGCAGATACGCGGACGCCACTCGATGACATAGGTCACGTTGGCGGCAGCAGCGACCGAGAGCCTCGCCCGGCGCGATCGGCGTTGCTGCGGCGGATGCACCTCGCCATCATCATCGGCATGTAGTCTCCGTAGCGCGGCATGTCTGCCCGTGTGTGTCGGCGTAGACGTTCGCGATGCGGACGAGGCGGACGCCGAGTGCATTAGCGACGGCCCGTGCCTTCTCCCTTTGCACCGCGCACCGCATCCGTGAGCGCCTCGTTCTGGCGGCACTTCGTATCGCCTCGCCGTGAAGTTCAGCGAGTCGATGCGGTTCGCCCCGTTTGCGAGTGCCGCGCTCGATGATCTTCGCCGACGTTGTTGAAGGGTTGCGCACAGTGATGACAACAGAGTTCTCGTGCCGTATAGCCGATGACCTCGTTGCGGCTGCTGTCGCATATCGTAGCGCTGCGAAAAGTCATAGTGTACGGTCTGATGTCGCGGTCGGCGCACACCGAGTGCGCGACCGCGTTGTGGACGCGCGCCGTCCCGTGCGACGTTCTCTGCATGCGTGCGCGCGGCATCCGCCTCCTCTGTGACGACGCCGACGGTGATCTCCGCCGTATCGGGGGCGACGTAGGCGATGCCCGTTCCCCGATCAGATGGTCGCAGGTGCAGCTGCTGGGTGCAGCGGGCTCGGCTGCGGATGCCGCCCCCATCGGCAGGGCAAGTGCAGAGCGAGCACGGACGTGGGCGAGCAGATGTAAATGAAATACGTTTCATCATAAGACTTTAAAGACCGTTTCCAAAAACCCCTCAAGTATACCGAAAAAGATGGATTGCAAAACGCAAATCCGCACAGGGACACGCCCGAAGAAAAGAATTTGACTTTTTGTCATTTTTCGTGTACGATAGGCATGTTTCACTGAAATAGGGGAACGATATATGGCAAAAAGAGACATTTGAGTTTTCAGGCAGAGACCAAACAGCTCTCGAGCTGATGATCCACCTGATCTCACACAAATCGCGAGATTTTTCTGCGCGAGCTGATTTCAAACGCGTCGGATGCAATCGACAAGCTCCACTTTGAGAGCCTGACGAACCGCGACATCCTTGAGGGCAACGAGAACTACGAGATTTTCCTCGTTCCGGATAAGGACAGCAAGACGCTCACGATCTCCGATAACGGCATCGGCATGTCGCGTGCAGAGGTTGTGGAGAACATCGGCACGATTGCAAAAGTCGGGCACGAAGGCGTTCATGGAGCAGTCTCGCGAAGGCAAAGGAGGAGAGCGGCGGCACCGGACAAGGATCTGATCGGTCGTTCGGCGTGGGCTTCTACCCGCGTTCATGGTCGCGAGCGCGTGACGATCGTCGCGCCGAGCCGGCGAGACGCAGGCGGACGCGCTGGGAGTCGGCGGCGACGGCAGCTATACGATTGAGGATGCAGAGAAGGAGTCACGCGGCACGACGGTGACGATCCACCGCGCGAGGAGTTCACGGAGGGCGAGACGGACTCACACGGATACGTTCGTAGCTTGAGAGTCTCGTGAAGTACGCATCCGACCATGCGCCATCCGATCCGCACGAACGTGACGACGGAGGAGATGCCGCGCGACGATGAGGGCAAAATCATCGAGGGTGCGGGAGAAGATCAAGAAGACGAGCTGCACGCTGAACTCAATGCAGCCGCTCTGGACGCGCGCGAAGTCGGAGATCAAAAACCGAGGAGTACAATGATTTCTTCCGCGATCAGTTCCACGAGTGGGAAGCCCCGATGGAGATTTTCCACACGAAGGCGGAGGGCACGGTGGCGTCTAGGCGTCCTCGAGATCCCTGCCCGCGCACCGTTCAAATTTCTATCAGGCGGACTACATGAGCCGGGCATCCAGCTCTACTCGCGCCACGTCTTCATCATGGACAAGTGCAAGGATCTCCTGCCGGACTATCTGCGCTTTGTCAGGCGCGCTTGTGGACTCGCCCGATCTTTCGCTCAACATTTCGCGTGAGCTGCTCCAGCAGAGCCGTGAGCTGAAGACGATCGCCGCGCACTGGAGAAGAACATCCTCAAGGCATTGGGCAAAAAGCCTCGAAAAGAACCGCGAGGACTACGAAAAGTTCTGGAGCAGTATGGCCGTGCAGCGAAGATCGGCATCTCACAGCATGCACTCAGCCGCGATACGGTGGACAAAGCTGAAGGATCTCCTGCTTCCACAGCTCGAGGACGGCGGTCTTGTCACGCTGAAGGAGTATGTGCGCGGATGCTCGAGAGCCAGAAGAGCATCTACTACGCGACGGCTGGGAAGGATCAGGCGACGATTGAGTTGCCGCCGCAGATGGAGCATGTGAGCGCGGTCTGAGGTGCTTTTCCGCTCGACCCCGTGACAGAGTTTGCCATTGAGACCGTGCGCGAGTACGAGGGAGAACTTCCACTCGATCGAAGTGCAGCGACCCTCGATCCGGCGATGCGGAGAGCGAGGCAGCGAAGAAGGAGACGGAGGATCTCGCGAAGGCAAATGACGATCCCATTAAGGACGTGAAGGAGACACTCGGAGACAGATCATGCTGAGGTCAAGCTTCGCAGCGTCTGCGCTTCGAGTGCCGTCTGTCTTGTCGCGGATGAGGCGGGACCGTCGCTCTGATGGAGCAGGACCTTTGCGGAGATGAATCAATCCGATGTTCAAGGCAGCGCCGCATTCCCGAGATCAATCCGCACCATGAGCTTTTCGCTGCTGCAGAAGGTACATACGGCGGGCAAGGCGACAGCGAGGAGTTCAAGACTGACTGTGACCTGCTCACACGCAGGCGCTGCTCATCGAGGGGATTCTGCCCGGAGAACCCCGTCAGCTTTTGCGGGCAAAGCTCGCGCAAGATGATGGCGAAGCAAGGAGGCCTCGTGAAGTCGAACTCTTTCGTCGCAGTTCTTTGTGGCGCTTCTTTTCAATCATTGTGCTCGATCTCATGCTCGCTGGCGACAATGCCGCTCGTGGATTGCGATGGCGTCCAAACCGTCTGCCGGCACATCTCCGGAAGCGCGCCATCTACGTCGGGACGGCGGGCGCGATTGTCATTCGCCTCATCATGACGTTCTTTGCGTGCGCAGCTGCTCCGTGCCGTATTTACAGGCACTCGGCGGACTCGTGCTGCTGCCGATCGCTGTGAAGCTCCTAGCGTCCCTCCCACGGCGAGGAGCACGTGGAGGCAGCGAGACGTTTGTGGGCGCGGTCAAGACAATCATTATTGCCGATGCGGCGATGGGGATTGACAACGGATCGCGATTGCCGGCACGTCGCACGGCGACTTCCTGCTCGTGGTGCTGGCTTCTCATCAGCGTTCCGATTGTCGCTGGCGGCAGCCAGCTCATCGGCAAGCTGATGGAGAAATATCCGTGCTTGTCGTTCTCGGTGCAGCCATTCTAGGCTGGACAGGCGGAACGATGATCGTGCACGACCGCACGGTCGAGCGTGATGATTTTGGAGGCGCTGCCGCAGGCGGCATACATTCTGCCGGCCGTTCTGGCAGCTGCTGTGTGCGGCGTCGGTGTGCGGATGCGGCGGAGAGGCTGGATATGGTCGGACTGTGATTGTAACGCACAGTGCCGCGCTCGCGCATGGCGTTGCGAGACGTGCCGCATGATGGCAAAAGGATGCGCATATCGCAACGGCGGGCGGCATGAAAAATGGCGGCTTCGGGACGAGCTATGCACGGATTGCTGCGGCGATCGAGAGCGTCCACAGCGCGGATGGCGTTGTTAGTGCTCGCGGACGGAGGCTCTGTCAGCTGACGGCGGAGACGATCATCGAGGAGATGCGCAGCAGCAGCGTGCGCATGGTGGACTGCCCCGTCGTTGAGGGCAGTGTGGTCGCCGCGATTGCAGCGGTCTGCGGCGCTGATCTCGATGAGGTCGTGCGCCGCGCCGAGGAGACATGCGGCGCGTGCAAGATTTACAATTGACAGTCCAACACAGAATGATACAATAGCATACGTAATGATGCTCTTTGAGGCGGGGTGAGAATCTCACCTGGCGGTACAGCCCGCAAGCTGCTAGAGAGCGGCATGATCCGGTGTGATTCCGGAGCCGACAGTGAGAAGGAGGCGGATGCCTTTCGCAGTCTGGATGAGAAAAAGGCGCGTCTATGATAGGAACACGGATAGGTATGTATCTGTGATTTCTTGGGACGATTATGTGTGCCGCCGGAGGAGATTCTTCCGGCGGCTTTTTCTCTGTTATGATAAATTCCTCAGAAGGTAAAGAACAGAATGGGATTACTATGAACGAAACGGACGAATCCTATATGTGCGAGGCTCTGCATCTGGCGGAGTTTGCGCGCGGGCGCACGTCGCCGAATCCGCTCGTGGGGGCACTCATCGTGCGCGATGGGACGGTCGTTGCGAGTGGTTGGCACCGTGCGGCGGGCGAGCCGCATGCGGAGGTTCATGCGCTCCGCATGGCGGGGGAGCTGGCACGCGGGGCGACGCTCTACGTGACGCTCGAGCCGTGTGCGCATCAGGGGCGGACGGGACCCTGTGCCAAGGCGGTGATCGCCGCAGGAATCACGCGTGTCGTGGTGGCGCTCCGTGACCCGAACCCGCTTGTCGCAGGGCGCGGAATCGCCATGCTCGAGGCGGCGGGCATCGAGGTCGTGACGGGCGTCTGCGCGGCGGAAGCGCGGCGGCAGAACGCAGCGTTTCTCACGTGGGTGACGACGAAGCGCCCCTCGTCACGCTCAAGACAGCGATGACGCTCGACGGGAAGATCGCAAGCCATACGGGAGCGTCTCGCGCTGATTACGGGCGAGGCACGTCTGCGCGTGCATGAGATGCGCGATGCGAGCGACGCGATTCTCGTCGGCATTGGCACCGTGCTCGCGGATGACCCGAGCCGACGCGCCTGCCGCATCGTGCGGGGAAGAATCCGCTGCGCGTCGTACTGGACTCGGCGGCGCGTACCCCCGCGATGATGCGCGACTGGTGACGGACGGGGCGGCTCCGACGGTGATCGCCGTGAGTGAGCGTGCCGATCCGCAGCGTGTGGATCGTCTCCGCGCATGTGGCGCAGAGGTGAGTGACGCTCGGGCGGAGCACGTGGATCCCGCGCGTGCTCGACTGGCTCGGTGCGCGCGACTGCACGTCTCTCCTTGTTGAGGGCGGCGCGTGCGGTGAACTGGTCGTTTCTCCCAGGTGGCTGCGTGGATCGGATCTGCGCCTTTATCGCCCCTATGCTGATGGGCGGATGAGCACCGACGCCCATCGGGGCGTCGGCTGATGCACCGCAGGCGGCACTGCAACTCCACGATATGCACGTCGAACAGGTCGGCGCAGATCTTCTCGTGACGGGCAGTCTGCGTACACCGGCGGAGTGAGGTGAGGATATGTTTACAGGAATCATCGAGAGGTCGGCACATTCGCCCGCTCTCGGGCGGCGTGTCTCGATCGGTGCGCATCTCGTCCAGTCGGATGCGCACATCGGCGTACAGCATCGCCGTGAACGGCATCTGCCTCACGGTCACATCATTCGATGCACAGGGCTTTTTCTGCCGACGTGATGCCCGGAGACGGTGCGGCGCACCTCGCTCGCGGAGTTGACACGCGGCGCACCGCTCAATCTGGAGCGGGCGCTGCCGCCGACGACGCGCATGGGCGGACATTTCGTCAGCGGGCACATCGACGGCGTGGGGAAGATACGAGCCATGCGCGAGGAGGAAATGCCATTCTCATGACGGTCGCCGCCGATGCAGAGATTCTGCGCGGGATTGTCGAGAAGGGCTCGGTTGCCCTCGACGGCATCAGCTTACCGTGGCGGCGGCCGGCACGGCGGACTTTACCGTCAGTCTCATCCCGCACACGCGCTACGGTGACGAATCTTAGCGCAAGCGCATCGGCAGTCTGCTCAACATCGAGACGGACATCCTCGGCAAATATGCGCCGAGCTGCTCGGCGGTGGAGGTTCTGCTGCGGGGCATACGACCGACGCGGAATATCTGATGCAGCATGGGTTTTAGGGAAGCACTGATAGTTCAGCACCGCCATCTTAGCGCATCTTTTTTGCCTCGCTTTTTGTCGGCAAAATCCTCCACATAGCATTGGCTATGCGTCTGGTTTGCCTCCTCAATCGGACGAAAGATCTACGCCAATCTGACGGACTTTATTTATCAACGATTCTCAGACAATGCCGTGTGATAGGTTCCTCACTGTGGTGCAAGTCCCTAGCGAACCCTAGTGGAGCAAGTGGAGAAAGCATGCGTTCTGTCCCCGGCGTACTTCTTTCGTTCAGCGCAGCGCGTCTAAGAAGTGCGCCGGTACTTTAGGACAGATAAGCATGCGACCGCTTGCGTAACGAGGTGTTCACGTGGGACGCGCAGCACAGAAAATGTCATATTCACAATACTTTAGGAGAAATAGCATGTCAGATTTTGCAACGATTGAACAGGCAATCGAGGATATCAAAAATGGAAAGATGCTCGTCGTCGTGGACGATGAGGATAGGGAGAACGAGGGCGACCTCATCGTCGCGGCAGAGAAGATGACGCCGGAGCACATGAACTTCATGGCGACGCATGCCCGCGGTCTGATCTGCACACCGATCATCGGCAGCCGCCTCGACGAGCTTGAGATCGGTCAGATGGTGGAGAACAACACGGACAACCACGAGACTGCCTTCACTGTCAGCGTCGATGCGTACGACACGACGACGGGCATCTCGGCGTACGAGCGGTGCCACACGGTCAAGATGCTGCTCGATCCTGCGGCAAAGCCCGCGAATTTCCGCCGCCCGGGCCATGTATTCCCCCTGCGTACGGTCGAGGGTGGCGTCCTGCGCCGTGCGGGACACACCGAGGCGACGACCGACCTCGCGCGCATGGCGGGCTGCCACTGCGGGGCTCTGCTGTGAGATCATGGCGGATGACGGTCACGATGCGCACGCCCGAGCTGAAGGCGTTTGCGAAGCAGCATGGGCTGAACATCATCACCATCAGGATCTCATCGAGTACCGTAAGCATACGGAGAACTTTGTCCATCGGATTGCGGAGGTGGACTTCCCTGAGCAAGTATGGGCATTTCAAACCGATCGCCTACGAGAACACGCTCAATAAACGCTGTGACCTCGCCGTTGTCAAGGGGGATGTGCGCGGCAAGGAAAATGTTCTCGTGCGCGTGCACTCGGAGTGCCTGACGGGGGATGCGCTCGGCTCGATGCGCTGTGACTGCGGCGATCAGCTCGCAACGGCAATGCGCCGTATCGAGGCAGAGGGCGAGGGCGTTGTCCTCTACGTGCGGCAGGAGGACGCGGCATCGGACTTGCAAACAAGATGCGTGCCTACGCTCTGCAGGATCAGGGGCGCGATACCGTCGAGGCGAACGTCGAGCTCGGCTTTGCGCCGGATCTCCGCGACTACGGGCTCGGTGCGCAGATTCTCGCCGACCTCGGACTTTCGACCATTCGTCTCTTGACGAACAATCCCGCGAAGCGCGCGGGGCTGGAGGGCTATGGACTGAAGATCGTCGAGCGCGTGCCGCTCGTCATCCATCCGAATGAGCATGACCGTCGGTACATGGAGACGAAGAAGGAGAAGATGGGGCATATCCTCAGCGATGAGGAATTGGGGAAATGAATGTGAGGGCGTGAGAGATGAAGACGGTTTTACTGGCACTTCTTGAACAGTATGCAGACTGGGAAGCTGCGTACGTGTCGACAGCAATTCACATGCTTGGTCAGGGAAAATTTGAGGTCAAGACAGTCTCCTTTCGAAAGAGCCTATAACCTCCATTGGCGGCATTCATGCGGCGGCGGATTATACAGTGGATTCTGCACTGAAGAATTACGACGCCCTGCTCCTCATCGGCGGTATGAGGTGGCGAAGAGCATGCACAGAAGATGATCCCATGGTCGAGCATTGTGGAAAAGCGCAAGATACTTGGCGGGATTTGCGATGCGGCGGCGTTTTTAGCATCCATCGGTGTGCTCGATTCGGTCAAACATACGGGCAATCGTTTGTCTGCACTGGAGGAATGGCAGGGGACGAAGTACAAGGGCGCGGAGAACTTTCAGGCGCGACAAGCCATCTGCGATAAGAACATCATTACGGCAAACGGGGCTGCACCTCTGGAATTTGCCAGAGAAGTTCTGACTGCGCTCCATGTTGCGGAGGAAACTCTGATCGAGGATTGGTACAGCCTGCATAAGTTGGGGTATTATAATGCATCATCACACAATCAATTTGTGAAGATGATGGAGGAGTAAGGAGAAACTGACATGGCAAATATCATCGAGGGCTACATCAGCGGTAAGGGACTGAAATTCGGCATTGTTGCCGCGCGTTTCAACGAGTTTATTGTGAGCAAGCTGGTTGGCGGCGCACTCGATACGCTGCATCGTCACGAAACGGCGGACAGTGACATCGACGTGGCATGGGTGCCGGGGCGTTCGAGATCCCTCTTGCGGCGAAGAAGATGGCGGAGAGCGGCAAGTACGACGCTGTCCTCTGCCTCGGTGCGGTCATTCGCGGTCGACAACGCATTATGACTACGTTTGCAATGCGAGGTCTCCAAGGGTCGCACAGGTTGGACTCCAGACGGGCGTGCCGACGATCTTCGGCGTCGTGACGACGGAGAACATCGAGCAGGCGATTGAGCGCGCGGGCACGAAGGCAGGCAACAGGGGCGCTGATGCCGCGATGGCGGCGATGGAGATGGCAAGTCTCCCTCGGAAAGCTAGGATGCGATGAAGATTGGCATCATCAGCGATACGCACGGCCATGAGGGCGCATGGACGCGCGCGTGCGAGAAATTTTTCACGGGAGCAGACCTCATCCTCCATGCGGGAGACGTCGCCTATCATGGCCCGCGCAACCCAATGAAGGCGGACTATAACCCGATGGGGCTGATCGAGCGCATCAACGCCTCGGAGATCCCCGTGGTGATCGCAAAGGGCAACTGCGACTCCGACGTGGACGCGAGCTGCCTCACCCTGCCCATTCTGTCCCCTACGCCTACGTCGTTGGGAGGGCGGCGCATCGTCACGCACGGCGATGCCGTTATGACGGATGCGGAGAAAGATGAAATGGCGCAGCATCTGCGCGCCGATCTCTTTATCAGCGGGCATGTGCACGTCACCGTCCTCGAAAAAGCGCGGCAATACGCTATTTCTCAACCCCGGCTCGGCGGCGCTCAAAGCGCCCCTGACGGGCGCAACACCGTCGCTGTCCTCGAGGATGGCATGATTCGGATTTTTCGATATTGATACGGGCGATGTTCTGGACGAGCACGCGCTCGACTGGTAAATACGATATGGATCAACTCGGTAAAAGCGACGGCGGCGGACGGACAGCTCCGTGTATTTGCAGCGGTGACGACGGATGTGGTCGCCGAGGCGATGCGGCGGCACGACTGCTGGCCCGTTGCGGCGGCAGCGCTCGGGCGCACGATGACGGGCGCACTCTCTTTGCCGCGAATCTCAAGAACAAGGAATCCGTCACGATCAAAATTCAAGGGGACGGGCCCCTCGGCACAGTGACGGCAGACGCGACGGCGGAGGGCTCGGTGCGCGGCTGCGTCGATCATCCGCATGCATCTGCCGCTGAATGCGCACGGCAAGATCGACGTCGGCGGCGGCATCGGGCGAGGGCATCCTCTCCGTCACACGCTTCACGGGGCTGAAAGAGCCCGTGACGGGAAGCGTCAATATCGTCAGCGGAGAGATCGCCGACGATCTCATCCACTACCTCTACACGTCGGAGCAGACGCCGTCCTCGATCGGGCTCGGTGTCCTCGTCAGCCCCTGAGCTGCAGTGCCTCGGCGCGGGCGGCTTCTTCGTCCAGCCTCTGCCGGGCGCATCGGATGCAGTGATTGACCGCCTTGAGGAGGACCTGAAGGGATTTCTCTGTCTCCCACATGGTGGAGAGCGGCCTGGATGCGGAGGGCATCATCCGCAGCGTCCTCGGCGGATTTGACGATGTGAAGATCCTTTCTCATACCGATCTCGCCTTTCGCTGCAACTGCTCGAAGAACTACATCACCGATCGACTCGCTGACGCTTGGTGAGGCGGATCTGCGTGCGCTCCGCGACGACGGGACAGCGGAGGTGAAATGTCACTTGCGGTGCAGCTCTATACCTTCGATCAGGAAGAACTAGACGCGCATGTATAACGTCGCGCAGAAGATGCGTGCGATGCGTACAGGACATGAAAAATGAAGGGGCACGGGCGCATCCTGCGTGAGGTGGAGCGACACTGGCGGGGATTCCCTGCCGTCATCCGCTACAAGAACATCAAGAACCTCTACCCGCGTCAGTGGAGATGGCAGCCGCATCGAACTGAGCGTGCCGCGCCGCACGCTGATGTGCGATATGGAGGACTTCGTCAGGCGCAGGCGTGCGTGGATTGAGGCGCGCCTGCGTTCCATGCGTGAAAAGCCCCCGTCGCTCTGTGCGGCGGGGATATGTGCATCTCTGGGGCAGCGCTTGTCATATTGTCGATGCTCCGCTGGTGCACGGGAAGGCATACGCCGAATCGGTCGGCGGGATGATTGTGCTCCACGCAGCTGTGGACGCGGATGCACAAACGCGCCGTGCGGCAGTCGATGCACTCTGCCGCCGTGAACTCACCGCGGCGATTGAACGGGAAGCACCCGCCTGTGAGACGGTCGTCGGTAAACGCGCCGCCCACTGGCGTATCCGCGCGATGAAGACGCGCTGGGGCAGCTGCAACGTGCGGACGGCTTACATCACGCTCAATCTCCAGCTGGCGCAGTATGACGTCGCGCCCTGCGCTATGTCAGCGATGCACGAACTCACGCATCTCATGGGTGCGCGGGCACAACGCGCAGTTCTATGCCCGCATGGATCGTTATTTCGACTGGCGGAGATAAGAAAATGTTGAACACCTCGGTACGGGAAAACAGCGAGATATATAGCGGGTCTGTTGCATGAAGTTGAACTTCGTACAACAGACCCGTCTTTATAGTTCCTTCCGCCGGCGCGGATTCCTTATTTTGCCGCGCCGATCTTTCTGCTTCCTCCGAGACGATCAGGCGTCCCGTGTGCGTACATCGTAGATATAGCCGTGGATCGTGATGGAGGCAGGGACGAGCGGATGCGTGCGCAGGCGGCGCACATCGCGGACGAGATTCTCCTCGAGTCTCCGGCAATCGGCATAAAGTCGATATGGTGCGCCTCGACGGCATCCCCGCCGTGCGCGGCAGCATCCTCCTCAAAGCGCGCGCATACCGCCTCGTTGGTCAGACCCCGCATCCCGCAGTGCGTATGCTGGATCACGAACCACCGTTCGTGCCGAGCATCTTGTAGGGAGATCAGCAGCGAGCGAATCACATCGTCCGATATGCGTCCGCTCGCGTTGCGGATCACGTGCATCGCCCTCCGTGATCCCTGCAAATTTTGCTGGTCGAGACGGCAGTCCATGCACGTGACGACGGCAAAACGCCGCGTTGGATCGTGTGAGCTCTCCTTGTCGCCGAATGGGCGGCGTAGCGCTCATTTGCTGCATGGATTTCGTGACATTTGTTCCCATTGGCGAACCCTCTCTCTCCGATATCACTGCAATTTCTTATAAAAAAACCGCCCGCATCAAGGAAACACAGATAAACTTAGCACGCCAATCAGGCACACACTCATCTTATCAGCGATTTCTAAACAGACGGATTTTTCTATGCGCGTATTCGCTCAAACGGCACGCTCAACGCTGCCGGAACGCAGGCAGCGCGTGCATACATTGACACGCTTGACCACCTTGACCAGGGCGCGGACGCGCTGAATGTTCGGCTTCCACTTACGCTTCGTCTTTACATGGGAGTGGCTCACATTGTTGCCGCTCATCATCCCTTTGCCGCAGACCTCGCATACACTTGCCATTGTTACACTCTCCTCAACGTGGGCTTCACCAAGCCGCACGCAAACACCGTGTCATTATACTATGATTCTCTCCGTTAAGCAAGGTGTCAGTAGAAAAAATTCTAAGAGATTCTTGATCGAATGAACTCCACCCCAAATAAGACAGATTTTTCATAATTATCACACTGAACTATAAAGAGATAGAATAATTTTATCAATGAAAGAGGGAAAACATTCAAGTATTTCTTGAAATTTTTACAAAAATGTAGTATGATAAATAGGAAGGAAAAATGTATCTTACGGGGTGTGGTTATTGTCTCGCAGAGCTGTAAGGGTGCAGCTCGGGAAAGAGGGGATACAGATGATTACATTGTTGGGAAAGACGCGGCAAATCAATCGTCTGCTCCAACGTTCGGAAAGCGTTGAGTATGACGGATTTCGCGCGTACTGAGTAACGTCCTGAGGCAAACGTTTATATCACCGACGAAGGCGGTCGCATCTGCGGCTATGCGTTCTATGATGATAGTGACGACCTCATGACGAATGAGGCGATTGAGCTGGGACAGTTCCCGCGCAAATTCGTGGACTGGCTCAACCGCCTTTGAGGAGACGCGTTCCAACATCCGTGTGGGAACGGATGGCGCGTCCTTCGAGAAAGAGATGGCAGAGCTGTTCCATGAACATAACATTGTCGTGACGCTGATCTACGGACCGCGCCGCCGTCTCGGAACACCTCGTTGTGTCGAATGCCAAGAAGGAGTTCGGGGATCCCTGATCTTCTGCTCAGCGAGTACGGTGCGACCGTCGTCGGCATGGAGATGCTGCGCGACACGGCACAGAAGAACGAGGTCGAGGCACGTCAGCGTGAGGCGGCACGGATCGCCGTCGAGACACTCTCGTACTCTGAGCGCAAGGCGGCACATGCGATTCTGCAGGAGCTCGCGAGCCAGGGGAAGTTCGAGGAAGACTCATCGCATCGCGGATCGCCGACGAGGCGAAGATCACGCGCTCGGTCATTGTCAATGCACTCCGCAAGTTCGAGTCCGCCGGCGTCATCGAGTCGAAGTCGCTCGGCATGAAGGGCACCTTTGTACGCGTCACGAACTCGTATCTCGTCGGAGAAACTGCCTGAACTCGAGGAGTACGCCGCTGATGTCCAGTGGGCGAATCTCGGCAGCGGGATGACGCTCTGAGATCGGATTTTATATTGTATGTAGATGGTAAATAAAATTTGTTGACAATGGGGTAAAATCCCATATAATGGCAGTTCGTGAATGTGCGGCGGATGGTCTGTAAGGATCATCCGCCGCACAGCGCGGATACGGCGCGTTGGTCGGGTGAGTCAGACACCGCCCTTTCACGGCGGCTTCACGGGTTCGAATCCCGTACGCGTCACCAGGAACGGCCCGGTAGTTTAGTTGGTTAGAATGCCGCCCTGTCACGGCGGAGGTCAGGGGTTCAAGTCCCCTTCGGTCGCCATTTTTCCCTTTTGCCTCGGTAGCTCAGTTGGTAGAGCAGGGGACCGAAAATCCCCGTGTCAGTGGTTCGATTCCGCTCTGAGGCACCACCTTGTAGCTGAGTCTCCGGTGCATCGTGACGCACTGGGGATTTTTTGTTGGACGTTCTCTGTCTTAAAGGAGCGCATGCCCGTGGAGCACTTTACGCAGATCTTTCTCTCATTCATCGCCTCATGGGGCTATGTCGCTGTCGCCGTCCTCATGGCGGCAGAGAACGCGTGCATCCCCATCCCGAGCGAGTTGATCCTCGGGTTCGCGGGCTACCTCATCTTCGCGGGACACATGTCGTTCGAGGGCGCACTCTTGCGGGTATGGTCGGCGGACTCCTCGGCTCGTTCTTTCGCCTACGAGGTCGGCGCGCGCGGTGGACGCCCTTGTGGACAAATATGAAATACTTCCTCATCAAGCAGTCGCACGTCAACGTCGCACAGGATTGGTTCGACCGCTATGGGCTCAAGGCGGTGTTCTTCAGCCGCATGCTGCCCGTCGTGCGCACCTTCATCTCGCTGCCGGCAGGATTTGCCCGCGTCGACCCGAAGCGCTTCTTCCTCTATACGATTGCGGGTTCACTCCCGTGGACGGCGGCGATCCTCTACGCCGGCATGATGCTCGGTGAGAGCTGGACCGATCTCCTGGAATACGGACACGAGGCGAGCATGATCTTCGTCGTTGTCGCCGTTATTGTGATTGCCGTCCTCTACCTGCGCTGGCGGAGAAAGAAGAATAGAAATAAAATGGCTTGTTGCGCGAAACTGCAAATTTCGTACAACAAGTCATTCTTTATTTCTATGTATCTGCTTCCTTGGGCACCGGCGCTGTCTGAAAGAGTGAGACGCAGAGGCCGATGAGTGCACCGACGGCGGCGGACAGACCCATCCCATCATGATCCCGTAGAGCGAAATGGTTTGCCGCAGAAAGTTACATGCAGTGCTGGCGGGCACAGGCCCGCGGCATGCAGTCCGTCGATCAGTGAGAACACGAGCGTGAGGGAGATCGCTCCCTGATAGATGCTCTTGCGCCAGCCGATGAAATAATCAAAGAGCGAGAGAATCACAAAGACGATGACGAGCGGAGGATCGTGACGAGGAAGGGTACGGCAAGTTGTGATGATCTGTGTCAGCCCGATGTTCGATGCGGCAAAGCTGAATAGAATGGAGAGCAGCAGAAGACGCCTGCACGAAATGCGACCCTTCAGCAGCTTGTTGAAGAACAGTGCAGCACTCGACGTGATACCGCAGCACGTCGTCAGACACGCCAGCCCGATGATGACGGCGAGCAGCAGGTTGCCCGATGCGCCGAAGAAAATCCCGACCGCCCCCGCGAGGATCTGCCCGCCGTTTTCTGACTGACCCAGTACTGCGGCACTTGTCGCACCGATGTAGGCGAGCGATCCGTAGACCGCCGTCATGAGCGTCACCGTGATCAGCCCCGAGATCAGGCATGCCGGAGCCGATGGCGTGGCGATCTGTGATCCCGCGCATCCGGATCGCGTTCGTCACGAGTGCGCCGATGGCGATCGAGGCGAGCAGATCCATCGTCTGATAGCCGTCCTGAAATCCCTGTGCGAACGGTGCTTCCACATAGATGCCTGTCGGTGCGAGGATGTTCCCCAGCGGCGCGTGAAACGCCTGTGCAAAGAGAATAAAGAGTACGATGAGCAGGACCGGGGTCAGCATCTTGCCCACACGGTCGATGATCTTGTTCGGGTTCAGCGAGAGATAGTAGGACGCGGCAAAGAAAAATCGCCGTGTAGATCAGCTGCCCCTACCGTAAAATACTCTCCGTGAGGAACGGGCGGATGCCAATCTCAAACGAGACCGCGCCGGTGCGGCATCGCAAAGAGCGGACCGATGATGAGATAGAGCAGGATGAGCAGTACCGTCGCAAAGCGCGGCCATGTCTTTTCGCGCAGCAGCGGCGTATATTCCCCGCCCGTCAGTGCGATCGCCGTGATGCCAAGCAGCGGCAGACCGACGCCCGTCGCCATAAAGCCGATCATCGCAAGCAGCGTATGCTCACCCGCCGCTTGCCCCAGTGCGGGTGGAAAGATCACCTCCCGCGCCGAAGTAGATGGAGAACATCATAAATCCGAGCGTCAGAAGATCCTTTTGTTTAACTTATTTATGATCGATCCCTCCGAATCATATCCAAAAATTTCGATAAAATAGTTCAATTTGCATTATTGCAGAATTGGGACGGTATGTCAAGAAAGCATCGGTACAGTTTCATGGGATGTGCCGTGAATAATTCTATTCCTTTTCCCTTCATTTTATCCGTGATTCCTTTACTAATCGGAGAATATATAGTATGATACAACTGATAACAGCGGTAATCTGATTTGTGGCTCTGCCACGGAGAAAATAGGTTTCGGTCAGAAACGTTGTGATGTAAAACAGGCATGGGGACGTTTCTGTCCCGTATGGTGAAAGGCAGGAGCAGGCAGTATGAAATTCT
>BNJU01001972.1_pt1 | contig 93478 bp, 161 predicted proteins | sample 8539281 | NCBI WGS metagenome assembly BNJU01 (sample SAMD00202456, study PRJDB9452) | human saliva metagenome | isolation source: human saliva | place: Japan
TGACAGCTTGAAAAAGATGGAACAAATTATTGATCGAGGGATCATTTATTTCGATTTCTTTCCAAAGTTCCTCTATGAGGACGTGTGGACAAAGTACCTGCTTCTTTTTCCGCCTCCTTACTCTTCAAATATTTTGATGTCGTATTCGTATTTATCAAACTTTACACTTACATTATCTCCATCAAGTATATAGTCTACAAAAATATACATATCATCCCATCTGTCATTGTCCCATATTTCTTTTATCTTTTCTGCCCAAATACAGAGCTTCAAATTCATCTGCCTGATCAAATGGAACAAACCATCCTGCTAAATCACATACTTCAATATCTTCAAGGTCTAAATCTCTTCCTCACCTGTTTCAGAAAAAGAAACTCCTCCAAGTCTTTTTCGCCTCCTCTTCTATAATGGCAAAATATTTTTCAAATTTAGCTCCTTCATTTGTTCTCAGTCCTCTCATAGGCTACTTCCTCATAAAAAAATGTCATATCATTTGATTTGATATTTATTTCCTAACCAGTTACCTTATAAACTTCTCTCAAAAAAACTTTTTCATCCGAAATACATTTTTCCAATATACCGGCTTTTTTTAATCCGACTGCAATTGCAACAGATCTGGCCTGGCAGTTGATGGATTTATTCGGATTAAACTCAATATCTGTAAATGCCTCATACATATCAAGTTCTTCCAAATATTTCTTATTTTTAGCTAAGGCATTTTATGTAGATCCAATTATAGAAAAATCTTTTAGGTTCGCTTTTTAAAATCTTTTCCGAACAAATTAAATCCTATTACCTTTCCACTTTCTCTTAAGCGCTATCTTTCTTTGCCTCACGGTTTTACATCATATAAATCTGTATACGGTCCACATGTTCAAACACTTTACTTCCTTGAAATACACATTCAAGTTTATATTGACTCCCGTTTATACAGGTCAATAAGTTAAAAGGCACTTAGGTTTATCCCAAAGCTTATTCTCTCCCTTAGTTGAAATCTCTAAAACATTACCTCCACCTTGTTCTTTATAAAATTGTGAAGAGTTAATTGATTTTTCTTTTGACTTTCAGAAAATCCTCAAAATACTCAAATTCAATTGTTTTCTCTGTATAAAAAGGATACTTATCCCTTGCAATAAATATAGGTCTTTTTGCTAAATTCCCCATATAAATTGTTTTCTATTAATTATTATAAGATTTTTTTATCTTTAAAAATTCAGTAAATGAGATTAAGCTCCTATTCTTCTTCTCTTAGACAACATATCTGACCATATAATATTACCACTGATCTTCTGTTATTAAATTGTCTTTCATATGCCTTATAGTATATCTCCCGTTGTAATATGTTTTTAATGAAAAATTTATCAACATAATATTTAATATCTCTTAGGTTATTACTACCCAATATTCCATTATACTTTTTGGCCAACGAAATAGATGCCGCCTCACCTTTTACCTATTGCTTTGTGATTATATTCAGATATTGTCGTGAGATTCCTATATAAATCGTATTCCTCTGTCATAATGTCCATTGTCATTATTTTAGCAGAACCTCTTGAAATAAGTTGATCGATTCTATGTTTTAAATGTAGAATTGAAGCTTATTAAGTTCATCATAAACTTCCTAGGAATAACAATTTTTCCCGAGATACATTGTTTCAGTAAACTTTCATTTTTAACCCATAAAAAAAGCACTTATACAATCCGTATCAAAAATATAGAATCAATCAAGAATAACACCGTCCTCCCTTCAATTCCATAGACTATATCATCTCTAAAACCGTCCAACAGTATTTCTTCATATTTACCATATGAAATATATTCTTCATCTAAAAGCTTTTTCGGCCAAAGCTATATAATGTCCCAATACCATTTTCTTTTTGTCTTTTTGCAGAAGGATAATAAATTGCCGTATCATATCCTAATCTGGCAGCGAGTGTGATAACTCCTGTTTCCATTGATTTTATATATTCCGAATCAATTTCTCCTTCTTCCATAAGTCTATATAATATTGCTTTATGACTGACACCGTAATACTGTTCTAATTTTAATAACATCTTCTATATTAAGCTTATCATTTTTATTTTTCCTTAATAGATTCAATCATTCCATACAAAGATGATTGAGGTATTAAAAATATGATGCGAATTGATCGGCTTTTTTCATTTTCATCACCTTTACCTATAGTTGTTAAACTTACATGAACTAATACCGCTTTCATCAAAATATAAATGATAAAGCTCATGTGCAAGAGAAAATCTTTGCCTACCTATAGACATATCCGAATTAATTACAATTACGTTTGAACTTTTTCCTTTGTAGCAAATTCCACTTATATTATTATTCAGAGGGTAAAAACAAGTGTGAAGTTTATCTATTGTCTGCACCAGTTGAAATATATCAATAGGTGATGATTCATTTTCTCCCAATTTCTTTCTAAGAAGTGCAGCTTTTACTACTTATTTCCATTTTATTAATCATCTATAGCCTCATAATTTTATCCATCTCAAATTGATTTAAAACTATCTTATTAATTATTGTCAATGATTCCAAGTCGCTCTCTGTTATGTCACCGGATCTGAAGGAAATCATACATTTTTGTTCTGGATCCTCACCTGTCAAAATATAATTTGTTGTACAACAAAAAGATAAGAAAGTTTTTCAATAACATCCGAGCTTACACTTCTATCTCCTCTTTCTATTTTTGCTATCATACTTTGATCTAATGATAAAAACTCTGCAACTTTTACTTTTGTGTAAGATTGGCATCTTTCCTAAGACCTTTTTATTCTTTTTCCAATATCAATCAAATCTATCATAAATTACTCCTCCAATTAGATATAGAATATTATATCAGTCTTTTGTCATAAAAGTAAAGAGAGTTGCAAGCCGAAAAATGACAAGCTTTATATATTAATACTTAGTATACGAACACGCTATAAAAGAAATTTGCATTTCAATTATATATTATTTTTCAAGTAAAATTTGTATTTACAAAAAGCTACTGAAATATGTACCTAACCCTTATTTTATTTTTTTGTTTTATTCTACTCAGGGCAATCGTCCTTCATACATGATACTTAACTCTCTGTAAGTCTTTGCCCCGATTTCGTATGGGGAAAGTCCATTTTGTTGCTTCAAATGTCGCCAAATATAAGGCCTTAAGAAGGCTATCGGCTTGTGAAGATACTTCTTTGATAGTTTAGCTGGTAAAATTAAGTGATTCTATAGCATTGGTGGTGCAAATAATCCTCCTTAGGTGATGTGGTAAACTTCATCTAGAGGTCTGTTCTGCCAATCATCAATCTGAGTAAGTTTTTATCTGTTACATCTGCGATGAAACCTTCTGATGTTTCAAATAGATTTTTAAATTACATATTGAATATCTCCAGCTGTTTCGATAACATATTCCTAAAAATAGTTGCCGAATATATATTTCTTTCATATTCAATCAATATAATCTTATGTATTGGTTACTTCTCTATAAAACTATGAAAAATCATAAAAAGGTGGGTTGAAAATCAGACCCCACCACAACATTGACAAAGAACCAAAATCAATCCACTACAACGCTTGACAAAGAACCCTAATAAAAGACTTCACATACTCTATGATTTTTAATATTTTTAGTAGTCGCTACGATTAGCTTCCTCCTTTTCTCTTTCTCTTTCCTTTCTATCATTTCGCTCATAGTTACTAAGGCTTGTTACCCATTCATCATCTGGATCACGGTTTGTTTTTGCCTTTGCAATTGTTTCTGCAGTTCTATATGATACAATGCCTGTATCATCGTATCGCATATCTACTATAGAACCATCTTTCTTTTTCCTGTCTTTTTATTTTCTATATAATTCTCCACTTGTTGGATCTGCATAATATGTTATTTTTGTTATCAAGTAATCAGCTCCCAACTCAAATTTTTCCGGTAACCATGGACCCATCCTCTTGCATATAATATCTCTTAGAACCGATATCCAACCAATAAACATGCATTTTACCACCATTATTAGGATCTAAATAATACCATTTTTCCATTATCATTAAGCCAACCTGTTTTCTTTGACCCATCTGCCTCAAAATAAAAACCATCCCATACTATTGTAATTGGTATATTGCCATCCGGTAAGCATGTAGCCTTCGTTATTAAAGCAATAATCTACTCCATTAATATTTCGAATACCAGACTTAGCATATGAATTATCTGAGTAAGAATAATACCATCCAATATATCCCTCTCCAACCTGATGCATAAACGGTAAAACTACTAATAGCTGTTAATGCAATCGACAAAACAGCAACAAAAAAACTTTTCTATTCATAATATTTCTTCCTTTCTATTTATAAATAAATTTTAGTCCTCTTCACTATCATAATAATATAATTGTTCTAAGATCTCATATTCATCTATAAAGTTCTCTTGTCTTTTATATCTTATACTTGATCCATCATTAATCTTATCACTGAATATCCTCAGGTAATTCATCAAAACTTAATCTTTCTTTGATTATTTTATCACTCTTTTTCTTTTTCTTTTTATTACCACCTGTTCCTGAATTATAGTTAAATCCATAATCTTGGTATTCACTACTAGTTGTCTTTTCTGTGTCCGGCTGTATATATGGATATGTTTGTGGAGTAGATTCTGGAACAATAGTTTTCTGATTGAGTGGATTCTAATGAAGCACTTGTTTGAGGTTGAGTCTCTTTTAATCTTAGTAGTTTCAGGTATGGATTTTGTTTCTTTTGTTTCTTTTTGTCTCTTGTGGTTTTAGTTTCAACCACTGAATTATTTGGATTATCACCACTATTTACTACCAACGTAATATTATCTCCACTACGTAAAATTCTACCTGCTGTCAATTCACCTCCAGTAGAATCTATTGTTCTTATTATGCTATTAACATTTACTTCCGATGAAAATTCGTGCTGAATTGATACAATTATTCCTGCTGATGTAAGAAGGCTTTGTATTTCTTCTAAACCCTTTCCTTTGTAATTTTCAGCCTCAAATGGTTTAATACCGTCATATACATATACATGGAACAACTTATCTTTATTATTTGACTTTTCATCAGTATCATCTGAAACCACCGTTCCTATAGATATATCATTAGTAACATCAACTTTTACTTCTAAATAATCCTGTTCATCTTGATTGTACTCATCTACTCGTATGTACTTATTCTTTGTATATCCTTAAGTATGTATACCGGAGATAGATATATAGAATGTGTATTATAAAAAGTCATTCTGTATATCAGATAAAAGCTTTATATTTTAAATCTATTCCATTAGGAAGAGATGTGTCATCATCACCAGCAATATATTTATCAATATCAAAACCATTAGCATTATATCGTAATGTAATACTATCACCATATCCTGTCTTTATAGTATCACTATACGGTTGTTCTGATTGTGAAACTACAATGCCAGGTAAATAACCAGACATATCATCTTCAGATGGCTCGCAAATTACAGTTTTATACAATTTACTGGCAATTATTTTTTTGCTTCGTCTACACGCATACCGACAACATTTGGAATAAGCATTGGCCTGGCTCCTTCGCTTACAGTAATATGAACTTCTGTCCCTTTGGATACAATTGCACCTCCAATAGGACTTTTGTTCTATGACTCTTCCCTTAATATAGTTGTCATTAAATTTAGTATCATAAATCATAAATTTCAAATCGTTATTGTTTATTATGCTTTCATAATCACGATTAACTATATTTGGAACAGTAATCTCTGTTGCTCCTAAAATCTTATCTATTCCAAACCTTGGTGCAACATTTAATGTAAGAACCGTTAACAATGCTATTGATATTATAAATATACCAGCGCCCATAGTTATCTTCATTTTCAATGGCATACTTCCGGATGTATCTTTTAAAGCAGTTTTTTTCTTTCCTTAACATCTGCATCATTTAATTCTTTTTCAAATTCATCCATTGTCGAGTTCTATCATTAATATTGACCATAAAGTGCATTCATTATTGCTACATCCATTGTTTTTAGAAATGTCTACACCCATCTTTGATGGAGGCTTTAACTATATCCTTAACACTTCTCTCCATAGCATCTTCTGGAGTAATACCAGTAATCATTTTATAAAAATGTTGCAGCCAATGCATATACATCAGTATGTGGTCACGATCACCTCTACTTCTATACTGTTCTTCTGGTGCATAGCCGGGTTTTATTATCACAGATAAACTTTTTGAGTGCTTAGTAGTCGCATATCTTGCAGCTCCAAAGTCTATAACTTTAATATCTCCATTTTTCAATAGAAAAATGTTATCAGGTGCAATATCCCTATGTATAATACCCTCTTTATGAGACCAATTTCATTGCTGATATAACTTTTCACAATTATTTCATAAGCGTCTTGAACAGACATTTGCCATCTCTGTTAAGTTTGTCCTTCAGAGATTCTCCATCTAAATATTCCATAACTATGTATACAGTATTATTAGATTGAAAGCAATCAAATATATGCACTATATTTGGAACAGAATTAAACTTAACAAGTCTTTTTGCCTCTTCTTCTATTTTTTATTAAACCTTCTCTGAACTGTTCCTCCTCTCTCACTGAGAATACTGTTACAGTATTTTGTTTTGAGGCATTCTAGTAGAAATTCTCCAGGCATATACTCTTTTATCGCAACTCTTTTGTTCTAGTATTTTTATCATACACAATATATGTTATTCCAAATCACTCCAAAACCAAGTACTTTACCAATGATATATTTATTATTTAGTATAGTACCAGGAGTCATGTGATAGACTTCTTTGGGAGGTGTACCGTATACATATCCACAAAATGGACAAACATCATATTTTGCATCATATTTCTGCATACACCATGCATTGTCTTTTCAATTTCCACCTCCCTAATCATTAATAAAATCTTCAACTACTTGAGGGCCATAGTTGTAGGGTGGTATGTATTCCTTTGTAGGATCAACCTTAGGGAGCTTCAGGTCTCATGTTGTACTTTCTTTAGCTTAGCTTCTGTTTCTTTAGTGTTTTTGTCCTTCCGTTTGTAAATCTTGTGTTGATTTAACGGGCTTTGTCTCAGATGAAGTATCGAGGTTTAGATTTTACTGTTTCTGAAGTACTTTTGGGTAGTATTATTGTTCCTTTTATCTTGCTGTAATGTATTTAGTTTACTATTGTCATTTGGAGCGATACCTGTATTTACAATTATTGTAACACTATCTCCTTCATTAAGTAGGGGCTCCTTGTTCTAAAAACTTCACCATTAACATTTTTAATTTCTATAATGCTATTTATATCTACAGTAGAATCATAAGAATATTGAACATCTACATTTATACTATATTTACTAAGTTTATTTTGTATATCTGTGAAGCTACTTCCTCTGTAAGCTTCAAGTTTAAATGGTTTAACTCCATCATACACATATACATGTAATAAATTATCAATATTCTTACCACTTTCAGTATCTATAGCAAATATCTTACCTTTATCAATATCTCCATCCAACTGAATTTCTTTCTTCTCATCACTTGAAAGTACATATTTATCTCCATCTTTGATTACATATTCGAGGAGATAAAAAGATAAATTTATTATCATAATAGCTTTTTGTATTTCTGCAGAACATTTGATTTTTATATCACTTTCATTAGGTAAAAAGTGTATCAGTATCACTTGCTGTATAATTGTTTTAAATCAAACCCATTATTATTATAAAAACAATATTATACTTTCACCCTCACCAGGAATGACTGTATCACTATATGCCCCTAACGACTGTGAAACTACAACACCAGGTGGGTATAATGACATATCCCCATCTGCTTCTTTTACTTCCACTAAATTAAACAATCCTTGCAAAGACTTTTGTGCCTCATCTATACGCATACCAACTACATTGGGAATAATCTTAGGTTCTCTACCTACACTTACTTTAACTCTAACTTTTGTGCCTTTACTTACAGTTGTTCCAGGTGAAGGATCTTGAGTAATGATTTTCCCTAGTAAAACATTGTCACTGTAATCTTCGTCCTCTAAAATCTTGATATCACCGTTGTATTTTCTAGCATCTATAATACTCTGATTTATCAGATTAGGAACAGGAATCTCCTTATCACCAAAAATCGACTCCGCTACAAGTTTTGGAGCAAAATTCATTGAAAATACAATTATTGAAGATATAGCATTATTGCAATACCCACTACTATTCCTATCTTTACTGGTAATGATATTTTACCAGTAATATCTTTAGCATGCGTCTTTTTCTTTCCTTAACATCAGCATCATTTAGTTCTTTCTCAAAATCATCCATTGTAGGAGTTCTATCATCAATATTTACCATTAGGGCGTTCATTAATACCGTTTCCATAGGTTTAGAAATCTCTATTCCAAGCTTTGAAGGCCTCTTTAACATATCATGTACACTTCTCTCCATAGCATCTTCTGGAGTAACACCTGTTATCATCTTGTAGAATGTTGCAGCCAATGCTATACATCAGTATGTATTTCTGATCACCTCTACTTCTATACATGTTCTTGCAGGTGCATATCCTGGTTTTTATTATGACAGAAAGGCTCTTAGAATGTTTTTGTAGTAGCATACCTTGCTGCTCCAAAGTCAATAACTTTGATATCACCATTTTTAATATAAAGATATTATCGGGTGCAATATCTCTATGAATGATACCTTCTTCATGTACCCTTTTTCATAGCTGATATAACCTTCATAACAATATCAAAAGCATATTGAACAGGTAATTTGCCTTCTCTAGATATTTTTCCTTTAAAGTTTCTCCTTCAAGATATTCCATAACTATATACAGTATTATTAGCTGAAAACAGTCAAATATAGCACTATATTTTGGAACAGAGCTAAATTTACTAGCTTCTTAGCCTCAAGTTCTATTTTAATAAGTCCATCTTTTAAATTGCTCCTCTCTCCCCGAAAATACAGTTACAGTTTTTGTTCCGGCATTCTAGTAGAGAATTCCCCAGGCATATATTCTTTTATAGCTACCCTTTTGCTCTAGTATTTTATCAAAGGCAATATATGTTATTCCAAATCCACCAAATCCAAGTACTTTTCCTATAATGTATTTATCGTTTTAAAAATATAACCTGGAAAGATGATATGCCTCTTTTGCCCGGTGTTCCATATACATATCCACAAAATGGGCAAATATCATATTTATCATCATACTCATGCATACATCCCATACACAATCTTTTTCAAAATTATTTACCCCCACCTTCATTGAATATTTGCATTGCTATCTGTGCTTTTTGTTGTTAATATTTGTATTTTTAGAATCTTTAGTCAAAAGTCTCCTTTTTAGAATCTTCAGTCAAAAGTCTCCTTTTTTTGACCCTTCAATTAAAGTCTCCTTTTGACCCTTCAATTAAAGTCTCTTTTTTTGATTCTTCATTCAAAGATTCTTTACTTATTTCTGTTTCATATGTAGCTTCATTATCTTCTGATATAGAATTTTTCTGTAAAATCTTTGCTTTCAAAAATCTATTACAGGTTCTTGAATACTCTTATTGTTGTCTACAATAAATCTTTTTCCAATAAAAACCAATAATAGACGTAATAGCAATTATAACAACAGCTAGTAAAAGCAAAAGAATACGTCTATTTTACTTTATTTTTCAACTTATTATCAGATTTATTATTAAATTTTCTTGAAAGATTTACGTGTAATTGTCTTTGAATCATTTTTCTGATTTATTGTTCTTGAATCATCAAAAATGTCTTTAAATATTTTTATCTAAAGATTTGACTGATGAATCCTCATCTAACAATAATAGAATTTCATTTTTAATCTTACTGGATAACCCTGTCTTATCGCTGGTCAAAAGTTGCCTGATATCAACATCCATTACACTTATACTACCAAAGAGTTAAACAAGCAAATAGTGTAGCCAAAAGCCCTCCTATCCTCTGTTTGAGCTTCATCTATTTTTAAATTCATTCTAGGATAAAAATCTTTTACAATTACATCTTCAGCAGTTGCACCAAATATGAAACTACTCGTTTTTAATATTTCCATGATACAATCCGATATTGTGTAGCTTTGATACAGAGCGCATAGCCTTACCAAATAAATCCAAAGATGCAACTGCATTTATTTTATTGTTTTGACATAAATGTACATCATATGTCTTACTTTTTTTAAATATTGTTCTATTGCATAGCATGTATTATTATACATGAAACAACTATATACATCTAATACTTCTCTTTCTTTATACAGCAACATAATATCTCTATAATAATCAGAGAATTTTTTCTACTATTGTATATTCTTTTGCTATTAGCTCCATTTTTAAAATTATTTCAAATGATCCAGGTCTATCCAAATATTCTTGGGAAAAATTCTACAATTTGCACTATTCTTTTTAATAAAATATCTTTTTCCTATGTATCGTATTTGTGACTTCTCTCATTCAAAACTCTACCAATAATGTATCTATTTTTTAAAAATTTCGCCATGGTTTAATTTCATTATATCGTTGTAATAAACTCTCGTTTAGATTACTCTGACAAAATGGACATATTTCTTGAGAGTCTCCTACCTCTTCCATGCAATTCAAACATATTATCATTGATCCAGATCTCCAATATCTTTTTAGCTCAACATATGTACTCAAATAATACTCATTAAGTATCTCTGAATTAATCAGAACACCATCATTGTTTTTTTATATTTAACACTTGCTGTGCCTTCTCCTTCATAAGAAAATATACCAATACCTCACCGGCCTTCTTTTTGGTCCTCACCACATGATTATTAACACTTACTAAGTTAGTAAATCTTGGTTTTAATCTATTATCTTTTACAACCTTAACTGAATACTTGCTGCCATTTTTGTTTTGTACTTCTGCTATAATCCGATGTATCTGATATAGTATTGACATACTCCACTATAAAAATCATCTATAGTTTTTCAGATTTTATACTAAAATCTTTATCTAATATTACATTAGGATTTGTGCAAAAATCATTTGACGCTATAACTGTGTCTAAATCATAATCTGATTCACTCTCAGTATTTTTCCGCCTCTGTAGTACTATATTTTTCATTCTTATAAATAAGAGATATTGTACACTTAAAAGGTGCTGATTAGTATTTTCAAAGTATTTATAATATCCCATTATATTATTACTCTTATCAATATCTATAAAATTATAAGTTGTATCAAGTTTATCTAAAGCTCTTTTTAAACTTATCAATATCTAAATATGTACTATCAAATACAGTTGGTACATCTTTACCGCCAGATGCTAATGCTGTTTCTAATGCATTTTTGTATTCTTCATCAGTATCAAATGTTTTAATTTTATATCCACATAATCATAATCCTTTTTAAAACCAGATATTAGCTCGTCAAAAATCAGATTCTTTTGAATCATCAAATGCATTATCTGTTATATTGTCAGAAGGTGGTAACCAAACGTCTATCTTAGTTCCTTTTTAAAGTAAACTTATGAGTTTTCTTTTTATAGATAGAAAAACCGCTGAAATCATAATTAAAAATAGCTATTGAAGATACAATAGTAATATTCACGATTTTTCTTCTATTGAGTACCCTATCCGGATTATCTGTATATTCTCCTTTTTAATAAAGCATTTTTCAAATTGATCCACATTTTTGAATCTTAAAGATTTATCAAGAGCCATCGCAGTCATTATAATATTGCTTAGATCACTACTTACCTCTTTATTTAGTTGGTCAGGTGGCACTACCTTATCTTCCACCATTCTATTTACAGACTCATCTGGCATTATTCCTGTAACCGCTCTATAAAACATTGCACCGACTGCATACACATCAGTCCAAGGACCTTGGCTACTTCTAGTTCTATATTGTTCGGGGCGGTGCATAACCGGGCTTAAGAATAATTGACATAGTCTTTTCTTCTTCTCCTGTAGAGAATCTAGCAGCACCAAAATCAATGACCTTTATAACACCTTCAGGGCTTATAAATACATTATCAGGACTAATGTCTCTATGTATAATGCCCAGTTTATGTATTTCTTTTAGCGCATCAAGAACTGCCAATGTAACATTTTTTGCTATGTTACAATCAATCGGCCCTTTGCTTTCTTTTAGATACTCTTTATAAGATTTACCTTCTAGAAATTCCATCACAATATATGCAGTATTATTTTGTTCAAAGTATTCATAAACATGAACAATATTAGGGATGTCCACTAAACTTGGCCATACTCCTTGCTTCAGTTAAGAATCTCTCTTTACCTTTTTCAAACTCTATAGCTCTATCCCCGGAATATATAATGACATTAGCACTACCAGGGCTACGATTTACAATTCCTCCTGCACTAGGATAAAATTCTTTGATTGCTATTTTTGTTCTAGTTTCTGATCCCAGGCAATATAAGTAATTCCAAATCACTCCAACTCCCAGTGCAGTGCCAATCAAATACCTATTATTAAGCAATATACCTGGTGGTAATTGGTATAATTCCTTAGCCTCTCCTGATGAAATATGCCCACAATATGGGCAAACTCCATATTCTTCATCGTATGTTTTCATACAATTTAGACAACGCATAAACTATCCCCCTAACTTAATATCCCTTGTATTTTTAACACAAGTACTGATGTATTATCCTGCTTGCCTTCTTTTTTCAACGCTCTAGATCTCTCGATTAACCTATCAGCTGTAAGTTGCATACTAATATCATTATCTTCAGTTATAGCCTGTATTTGTTCATCACTTAAATTTTTTATAAAGTCCATCACTACATAAAAATTATTGTATCACCTTTCTCAAGTTTAATTGGATTTGTTAAGAGATCTATAAGATATAAATTCTGTACCCCAATAAAACTGGTTAAAGCATCTACTCTTGTGAGTTGCTTTTTCCTTCTCAACGAACTCTTTAGTAACTTCACCAGCCCTTAACTGGCTCATCAGCTGCTCATAGTAATTATGTTCTTTATTTTAACTGTACCAGTTTATTATCTCTAAGTATATAAATATGACTATCGCCTATAGACATCATATAAAGCAAATCAGACTTTATAATTACTGATACAACTGTAGAACCTGCATGAATAGGTTTTACCATCAGAATCTACCAGCATCTTAACATTCTCATTCATTTTTATAAGCAGTTTCCTAAAAATTAACATAGTCAATGTCCGGTTTTACTATTTTCAAATGCATCACCTAATATATTAGCAGCTGTATAACTGGCTTTTTCGCCTCCATCTAATCCACCCATTCCATCACAGACAGTCGCTAATGTAGATTTATCATTTTTGAGAAAATATAAATAATCTTGTTGGTAATCTCTATCTCCTATGATAGATGTTATTCCGACCTCAATTGATCCATTTATAAAATTTTCTTTTTAATATAATTCACTTTTTAGTCCTCTCCTATCACTTTTAATAGATATTTGGCATCTAAACAAATACGACAAACGTCATTTCCAAGCACTAATGTGGTTGATGGGTAAACTATACGACCAACCTTTTTCCAGTCTAATTCCATCAAGAAATGTACCGTTTGTTGACTTATCTACTATTGTAAAGTTTTTTTCATGACTATCGTAACGTATTGTCAAATGATGTTTACTTATTTCCATGTAGTCTACTATTATGTCACTTTCCTCTCTACCAACTACTATCTCTTTATCTACGGCAATATCTCCACTAAATCCTTTTTAACCCCATATAAAACACTATATTTCGGCAATACCTCCAGTCTCTTAGTATTACAAATACTCTGAATAAATTCCTGGCACTTTCGTTCTCTCATTTATATTCATCATTAGAGCCTTATCAACAGCATCAGAGATTTCTTTAGGACAATTTGGAATTATATTTTTTCAACGAATTATATTTTTGCACCGTTAATTCTATCTATAGTAGAAGGAATCCTTATACCTGTTAATGCATAATAATAACTACTCGCAAGACCATATATATCTGTATATGCTCCCTGTGGAGCATCAAATACAACTTGTTCCGGAGCTCCAAACCCCGGTTTAAAAATTAATCTTGCATCCCTTCTATCACTATCAAAAATAATAACCTTTGCATTTCCAAAATCAATTAAGTAAACTTTATTATCTGATATATAAATATTTTCGGGACTTATATCTCTATGGTAAATAGGATGCGTTTTTCATGCATTATCATAAGGATTTTTGCTACCTTTAAAATAATTTCAGTGATATTAGCAAATTGTGGTTTAATAGTTTTTATAAATCGTGTGAGGTTCCACCCATCTAGGTATTCCATGACATAGTATAAAGTGCCATTTTCAGCAAATTGGTCTCTAAACTGCACCCACTCCATCTATTCCTCGCAATACATTTAATGCACTCATCTCTCTTTTAAATTTATCCAAACCATCATTAAACTCATTAAACTTGTTTTTGGAATCAACATATTTGAGCCTTTTTATTCTCTCAGAATCTGAATATGGTACATATTCTTTTATCAACATACATTACCATTAACTAAATCTACTGCTTTATATGTAATTCCAAAACCACCTTCTCCAAGTACTCTGCCTAAAATATATTTACCATTGTTTAATAAAACCTTTGGAGGTAGTGCTCTATCTGAATTTTTTTTTGCCTGCGAATTATATCCACAGCTTAGGCAACTCCCATTCATATACATACCTTCAAAGATATAATTATTCCCAAAACAATTGGGACAGATATCTTTTGCATCTTTCACACCATTAAAACTGGATAATCATCCGTTCCATACCTGCAGAAATTTCATCTCCGTACTCTAGTTTTCTCTTTCCAAGAATTTTTACACCATTTACAGCAGTGCCATTTGTAGAATGAAGATCAGAAATATACATATTTTCCCCATCCCATTCCAAAACAAAATGTTGTCTGGACATCTCATCATCATCAAAATACAACTCATTAATGCTTGATCTTCCAACTATAAAACTCTTAATAATTTTTAAAATCCGCCCTTTTTGTCTTCATTCCCTTAACAGATATCAAAAGACTAAAGTCCTTAGCATCAACTTGTTCAAACTTAATATGATATTTTTTTGCTCATTAAGTTCCTTATTAGGCATATCTACCGAGTAATGATGCTCAGAATAATCATACTCTTTATTATTACAACTGGCTCTTTTTTCTTTTTTGTTTTTAATATTAGAATGACCAAACCGACAATTGCCAAAATTATTGCAAATATTGCTAATACAAATGTAAGAACACTTATATCACTATCACTTCTTCTTAATCTAATGACAGTATTTCCTTCTACTCTGTTATTTTCATTCGAATCATCTGTAATGCCATCTCCACATACCAACCTGTATTTTCCATAATCAAACTTTTCAGCTGTGGTCAATAAATATGTATTTTCTTCATTTTCTATCTTATTCACTGCAGCAAACGATATCGTTTGTTTGTTGTTTTTTAAAAGAGAATAGTTAGCAGGATCAGATGCTCCAATCATTTTCTGAGAATTTTACTCTTATATTCCTTCCATCTTCTTGTTTTGCCTCCAAAATAGTCGGACTAATGTTATCGAGGGCTGTGATAATATAGACATCACTTGCCTTGTATCTGAAGTTTTTTGATCCATCCACAGTTGTTACATTTGCCAATGAATTTGTAACCTTATTATTGTCAGCTAAAAACTTCAATACTTGGGCAGATTCAATCCTGGATTTTATTTTCTGGAATCCTATATCCACATCCTTAGGTGATACTACTTCTATAGCACCACCTGAATTTCTTGCTACCTCTCCAAAGGCATCAATATTCTCTTTTCGTGTATCTCTTTATACATAAAAGCATAAGAAATTGACTCCCTTTTAACTGGCTCAATACTTCGGATGATGTAATCTTTCCTGTAGCAAAATCTTCACCATCAGATAGTACTATAATTTCTCTTCTATGTAATTGTGAGCTATGGTCTTGACTATCCTTTTCAACTGCTGTTTTTATTGCTTCAAATAGTAAAAGTGTCTTGATCTCTATTACTTATAGATTCCAAAGTACTCTTTAATTCATTATTAGAAACCTTTGAATCTACCTTTGTTTGAACGGTTTCTCCAAAAAGTTATCAATGAAAATCCATCATTTTGGTGATAGTGTAGAGTGAAAAATTCACAATAGATTCTTTCATTTTATTGAAATAATCTTTAGGAATCGAACTCGATATATCCAATAAAAATATAATATTGTATACCCTCTCCTGTACTCTTGAAATCAACTTTACTATCAAGACTAAGCTTTCCATCCAAAAACCTTCTACATTCTGGTCTTGACCAATACCATAACTATATACCGTGATATCCGGCATATTCAAGTATACTTGTTCAATACGAGGCTTTCAACTTCTGCTCGAGCTGTTAATGTATTGCAAAAATATACACAAACATATAATCATATATATTATTCTTTTTCCCATTCTCTACCCTCTCTACAAAATGCAATAAATTCATATTTATGTATTCCAAGTTATATTATATCTCCGGTTTTTAAACACTCAGGGTTCGTGTATGGGTATATTATTCTTATATAGCTCATTTCCTGCATTAGGTAAAAATAGAAAAACTATTACTTTTGTTATCATATACAATTGCACAATGCTTTTTGTCGACTAACTGTTATATCACTTTTGCAGAATTACATCCATATCATAATCTCTACCAATCCAATTGAATCCATGTCTTAGTCTAAAAATCCCTACCTTTTTCTACACCGTCAATGCATACCAGCCAACCTGTAACATAATCATTTCCCTTTGCGTGAAAAACATACCTATAGTCTTTCCATCATCTAAATTTTGACGGCGAAGATTGAATACTTTCCATACTAACTGTAACTATATCTTCAGAATGTTCAAGTTGCTTAATATTACTATTATTTTCCCGTCTAGCGACTGTCTGTAAATCATCTTTTTAGTTTAGAAAAAGGTGAAAAACCTTTATTTTCTTCGCCTTTGTTTTTCTCTCAACTCCAGCAAATATTCCACAATGGGGACATCTAGAAAATTTTTCATTATCATAGTAATGTCCTTGATTACATCTTATTACTGCCATTATCTACTCCTATTCTACCCAAATGGCAATAGCTGAATAATTGTCCATATTTGTATTTTTACCTTTTTTAAGAACAATCATTTCCATCAAATCTACCCATTCCTTTGCGGAAGTTGCTTTCTTCAAGCAATTAATCATCTGTTTTTCGTCAATAAGTTCCCAAAATCCATCGCTACACAACACCGACTATCCACTTTATCTATAGGTTCACTTAGTTCGAACTTAGGACTTTCCCATTCGATACCCATTACCTTTAAAAGTCTATTTCTGTCGGGGTGATTACGTATATGCTTTTCTTTTTAATCTTCCTGCGTCTACAGAGCATCTGTGGTACACTATGATCTCTAGTTCTTAAAAATAAGTTTGTTTTTATAGAAATAATATAGTCTTGAATCGCCTATATGTCCCCACTGTATGCTATTTTCTCCAATATGCAGTACAACACATGTAGTCTTCATATCTCTATATTCGATATTTGACCTCTGCATCTGCATTATTCTATCCTGTGCATTCTTTAACGAATTAGATAAACACTCACAGAAGTTTTTCCAGCAATAACAAAATCCTCTATCACCTGTTCAACTGCAATTTTAGACGCCACCTCACCTTTTCCGTGACCACCAAGACCGTCAGCAAGGACAAAGCAGAAGTCGTCTCCTGCCTTTGTCATGCCAACTGAATCTTCATTGTTGTCGCGTCTACCCACATTACTGTATAAATAATGAGTTATCACGACTGCCCTCCTATAACTATCCTAATCTAAACGAATTCTTCTTTTGCTTACCAAGTAAAATAACTTTACCTGGTGCTACGTTTACTGTATTACCTCTTCCAATAGCTGTACCATCTTCCAGATAAGTTCCATTTGTAGAAACGTCAGTTACCTGATAAGTTCCATTTGCATATCTAATTATACAGTGCTCTCTTGAGACATCTGCATCAGTTGAATCAAATACTATATTAGACTTATCAGCAGACCTTCCAAACTTAAATTGTTCACCGTTTTTAATGTCAAATACTACTCCTACATACTTACCTGATACACCGATAATTCTTCCTGTATATTTATCAGGTGACAAAGAAATAGTTCCTCCCTGTACAGCTCTACCTGACGAGGAGTTACTATTTGAATTATTAGTTTGTAAAATTTGCCTAACATCACTCATTATCTTATCTTTAAGAGAATTTTCATCAATAGGTTTTGTGCTATCTCTTGATATTCTATCTTCAATATTTGAATATGCCATAACAGCTTCTACCGCAGTTCCTGCAATACTTAATCCTGGGATAGATAACAAAAATCCGCAATATGGATTATATCCAAATCTGTCAAAAATCTTCATATGTCCCATTAATGTCACAATCCAGAAGGCTAATTGATATATTGAAATCAAAAATTAGTGCAAATGTCATAGAGATTCTAGCAAATATAAAAATTCAACAAAAAGCATATTATTATACTCATAAGTTTACTGTTTAACAAAAACGCTACATTTATTCTTGCTAATTTACAAAAATAAATAGCTCTTGCTACCGGAACAAATGCCATCCAGCCATTATCAAGTCCAGCTTTTTGACCTAATGTATATAAAATATGCCTAAGAATAAAATACGTCAAACATGCAAATGCAATTATAGCTATCAGAGCAATAATCGCACTCAAAAACAAAAGCTTGCAAAATAAATCAGCAAAACATATTCAGTAATCCCTGTGCTGCTGTAGCCATATCAAAATCATAATAATCGTACATAATACTTATCTCCTATATTTTAAAGTTCCCACTTAAATGCATCATCACAGAATGGAACCAACATTAATGTTACATTACCAACTTGAAGAACGTCATTTTTCTTCATAACTTTTTGGTACTAAAACCACTTCGTCATTTAAATATGTTAATTCTTTTTGTATTTCCAGGCTGTGCAAGGAATACATTTTGCTTAGGTTCATAAATAATTATTGCATGTTGTTGCCTTGAAACACTATTTTCATTTCTTAAGCAAACATCCATATCGTTATCTCTTCCGATGAAGTTTCTTCCGACTTTTAGCTTAAAATCACGACCTTTTAATCCGTTGGCACCATCAACACATACCAACCAACCTACTACAGGTGTAGTATGTTCCTCAACTACACTTTGTATACTTTCTTTTGAGTCAAAATCTCTTCCCCAAATAGAAATAGTCTTTACTTCATCATCATTTTGAACTGGCGCTGCCTTTGGAGCATCAAAATCAGACATTGAAAGTTGACTCATATCAACAGTCTTTTGTTCCTCTTCTCTTACCAAACTTCCACCAATTGTAACATCTACATTAGCTGGTGGTGTAGAAAATGGAACTGTAAAATTTTCATGTCCTCCTGACACTCCACAATGCGGACAACTTGAATAAGTATCTGCATCATAAAAATGTCCATTTTCACACTTCTTTAGATTCTATATCTCTCCCTTCGTTGAAACCAATATATTATATATTTATTAATCTCAGTTTAATATTATATATACCTATTCTTAATCTGTCAATTACATAATTTAATATATTAAACAATATATTAGCTATAATTAAACCAATCAATGCAATATATTTACATAAATGTTGCTTTATATTATAGGATACAATTTCGTTTATATATAAATAAATAAAAAAAGTTCATTTTACTTTCATCTACGCTAGAATTATTTATTTACTATTTAGTTAGAATATAATAAAAATATACTGTAATATTTTAGAATACTCTATTAAAATTTCTTGAAAAATTTTATATAAATACTTTAATAGAGATTTTTGAACTAGTATTAATTAAATTTTTGGTGAAATAGCAATATAAAAAGTAGGTTGAAAATCAACCTACAGTAATATTTAATATACAGTTTTTTTACCCCATCAAATCAAAAATGATATCTGATTACTCTCCGGCAAATCACCCAGTAGGTTCAAGCTGTCAAGAAGCTCGCATGTACTCTTTCCGACCTTGGCTCTTGACATAAAATCATCTTTTGAAATGAAAGGTCCCGCCTTGGTTGCATTGACTATGGATGTTGCGGCAGTTTCACCAAGGCCTTCAATACTTGAAAGTGAAGGCATTATTTTACCGTCATCCATTATTTGAAACTTTGTAGGATGTACTTTAAAAAGGTCTATCTTTGCAAACTCAAAACCTCTGGCGTACATCTCCTGCGCTATTCTCATATCACGAAGAGTATCCGCATATTTGGCTGTGGTATCGGGATTTTTCTTATACTGAGCAATATTAAACTCAAGCTTATCCTTTCCCATGCACATAAGAGAATAGTTAAATCCTGTAGCTCTTATAGTAAAATATGCCGTATAATATGCCAAAGGATAAAATATCTTACAGTAAGCAATTCTCCATGCCATCATAACATAGGCCGCCGCATGGGCCTTCGGGAACATATACTTTATTTTCTTACAGGACCAGATATACCAGTCAGGCACACCCTTTTCCTCCATATGTTCCACCCATTCGTCTGTAAGTCCCTTACCCTTTCTTACACTCTCCATTATCTTAAAGGATTCACCTTCATCAAGTCCCTGTTCTATAAGATAAATCATGATATCATCTCTGGTACAGATGGCCGTTCTGATGGTTGCCTTACCTTCAAGTATCAAAGTCTGTGCATTTCCAAGCCAAACATCGGTACCATGCGCAAGTCCTGCAATTCTTACAAGGTCTGAAAGTCCCTGTGGCTTGGTGTCAATTAACATTTGCATAGCAAAATCTGTACCAAACTCCGGTACTCCTAAAGCACCCAGTGGACAGTCAAGTATATCCTTCGGCTCAATACCAAGTGCCGAGGTGTTTTGGAAAAGACTCATTGTCTCCTTTGAATCCAGTGGAATATCTTTAACAGGGTCAATACCTGTAAGGTCTTGAAGCATTCTTATCATTGTAGGATCCTGATGTCCCAGTATATCAAGTTTCAAAAGATTGTGGTCAATAGCATGATAATCAAAATGTGTGGTAATAGTCTTTGTTGTCATATCATTTGCCGGTCTTTGCACCGGTGTAAAGGTATATATTTCCTCACCGTGAGGCAATACTATGATTCCTCCCGGGTGCTGACCTGTAGTTCTTCTTACACCTTCACAGCCTACAGCAAGTCTGTTTATTTCACATTTTCTCTTACTCTCATTTTTATCATCAAAATAATGCTTTACATAACCATATGCCGTTTTGTTTGCCAGAGTACCGACTGTTCCGGCTCTGTAGGTATAACCCTTACCGAATATAACCTCGGTATATTCATGGGCATTTGGCTGATACTCTCCTGAGAAGTTCAGGTCTATATCGGGCTCTTTATCTCCCTTAAATCCAAGGAAAGTCTCAAAAGGAATATCAAATCCGTCTTTTTTAAGCTTCTTACCGCATTTCGGACAAATCTTATCAGGCATATCACAGCCTGCCATTCCTGCAAACGCCTTTACCTCAGGTGAATCAAAGTCCACATATTTACAATCACAGTAATAATGTGCAGGTAGCGGATTAACCTCTGTTATTCCTGAGGTATATGCCGCAAAGGAAGAACCTACAGATCCTCTTGAACCGACAAGGTAGCCGTCTTCGTTGCTCTTTTCCACAAGCTTTTTTGCTATGATGTACATAACCGCAAATCCGTTTGAGATAATGGAATTCAGCTCTTTTTTCAGTCTGTCCTCCACTATCTTAGGTAATACTTCACCATACTGCTCATGTGCTTTTTTATAGCAGGCATTGGTCAGATCTTCATCCGAATTTTCTATAACGGGAGGACATTTATCAGGTCTTACCGGTGATATCACCTCCACCATATCAGCAATCATTCTTGTATTTGTAACAACCACTTCATAGGCTTTTTCACTGCCAAGGTACTTAAACTCATCAAGCATCTCTTTAGTTGTACGAAGATATAAAGGCGGCTGTGTATCCGCATCCTTATATCCCTTTCCATAGAATATAATTCTTCTATATATCTCATCCTCAGGATTTAAAAAATGCACATCACAGGTGGCAACTACAGGCTTTTCATATACATTTCCAAGCTCTACAATCCTCCTGTTGATATCCTGAAGATCTTCTATAGAATGAATATCATTTTGTTCATCTTCCAAAAGGAACATATTGTTGCCTATAGGCTGAATCTCAAGATAATCATAGAATGATACTATTCTGTTTAATTCATCATCTGTAGCATCATCCAAAATAGCCTTATAAACCTCTCCCTGTTCACAGGCGCTTCCTATAATCAGTCCCTCTCTCATCTTTGAAAAGAATTGACTTAGGTATTCTTGGCCTTTTATTAAAGAAATCGATATGTGATAATGAAATTAATTTATAAAGATTTATTCTTCCGATATCATTCTTTTGCAAGTATTATTACATGATTGTATTTGGTTTTCTTTACAATATCCGCATTTGTCTCACCTAAACTTGCTACCTCTGCTAATTTTGACAGCCCCCTTTGCTTTAAGTCTTTTTATAAATTCCACCCATATCTGTGCCGTAGCTTCGGCATCATTTACAGCTCTATGGTGACCTTCAAGTGATATATTCAAAGCCTTACATACCGTATCCAGCTTAAATCTGTTAAGATCAGGCAGAAGTAATCTTGCCATTGCTACGGTATCTATTATAGAAGGATTGTACTCTCTTTTTATCCTCTTTGCATTCTCACGTATAAAGCCGGTATCAAAGCCTGCATTATGTGCCACTATAATATAGTCCTCGCAAAAATCCAAAAACTCCGGAAGTATATCTTCGATAACAGGGGCATTCATTACCATTGCATCGTTTATATGTGTAAGTTCCTCTATCTTAAAAGGAATAGGTCTTCTTGGATTTACAAATGTAGAGAACCTGTCAACTATTTCTCCTTTTACGACCTTGACTGCACCAATCTCTGTGATTGCATCGTTTTTTGCAGAAAAACCTGTGGTCTCTATATCAAATACTATAAAACCGTCATCCAAGGTTTTATCCATAGGATTGGTCACAAGTTCTTTTAAATCATCTACCAGATAACCCTCTACTCCATATATTATCTTAGGTGGATTCTTCACATGGCTGGCTTCGGTAAAGCCTTGAATATTTCCATGATCTGTAATTGCAATTGCATCCATACCCCAGTTTTTAGCTTGATTTATGATATCGGAAGCTGAAGATACACCGTCAAAATCGCTCATCTTTGTGTGACAATGAAGCTCCACTCTTTTTACAGGCTCATTATCCGTTCTGATGTTTTCTTCAAACTTCTCACATTTTTTAATTCCTTTATAGAAGATATAGTAAGCTCACTGTCAAATTTATCAATTAGAGCCATACCGTTTACTTTTATATAATTTCCCTTGACTATATTTGCCTTAACAGCATCCAACTGCTCGCCACGAACAAACATCTTTACATAAATAGAATCGCTGAAATCTGTAATTGCAAAAATATAAAGTGTAGAATCACTCTTTCAAGATATCTGCTTTTCAACTTCTATTATCTTTCCTCTGACAGTGACTTCTCCAATCTCCCCGACAAGGTCTGATAGTTTTATAAAATTGTCATCAAAATCTCTTCCGTAAATAACATCCGGATTATCAGACTTTTTGTTTTGTATATTTAGGTGTATATCCTTTTTATCAAAAGCCTTTGTTTCCGAACTTTTTCTTACCGTTATCATTTTGGGAATTTGACTTGGCTGTAGCTTCATTTGGTTTTGCAGCTTCATTATTTTCACCGCTTTCCCAGGCAGCATTTGCATTTCCGGTAACAAAATCACTGTTATCGCTTTTCTTTGTAACAGTTCGCTCGGCATACTCTATCTCTTCATTCTTTTCTTTTTCTTGCAATAAACTTATGCCTTACAGTACAAAGTATTCCACATCTTTCATTAAAGATTTTTTCAAGTATTCTTACAAGCTCATCAATTACACTTTCATTTAAAGGATTTTTTCTCAACCGTCATGTCCATGTATGAACCGTCAAATGTAATACAGGCATTGTTTAAAATAACATACTGGGATATCTTATAGTTTTTATTTCCAGAAGTATGCTCTCTCTATATGCCTCAAAAAGATTCTTGGCGGTATATTGGCTTGATAGTTTGAATTTTTTTCAAATATTTTAATTTTAATATTCTTCTTTGGAAACATCTTATCCTTTATAAGCTTTTTCCAAATCAAGGATTGTTTTCTTCTCTATTATTCTCTCGGCAATGATATTTATCTTTATCAAAGACATATCATTGCTGGCGCTTACTTTTTCCATAAAAACAAAGTTTAAAAGTTCATCAATATGACCTGAACATTCTAAACTTTGAAAAACATCTTTGAATTTTTTTAACATTCTATGCCTCTTTTGACAATATATCAAGCTCCTCTTTAAAGGGCTGCTAAAAGTTCATTCTCCGGTCATTTTTTTACCACCTTGCCCTTCTTTATCAAAAGCCCTTCGCCTATTCCACCGGCAATTCCTATGTCGGCTTCCTTTGCTTCTCCCGGTCCGTTTACCACGCATCCCATTACTGCGACCTTTATATTAAGATCATAACCTTCTACAAGCTTTTCAACCTTACCTGCAAGACCAATAAGATCAATATTTGTTCTTCCGCATGTAGGACAGGATACAACTTCAATACCGCCCTTTCTCAGGCCGAGATTGTTTAATATAAGCTTTGCCGCAAAGATTTCTTCTACCGGATCACCTGTAAGAGATACTCTGACAGTATCACCGATACCCTGATATAATATAATACCTAGGCCGAGGGATGACTTTATCATACCTCTTTTTACCGTTCCGGATTCCGTAATACCTATATGAAGAGGATAGTCAGGTCTTTTGTGAAATAAGCTCATGTGCCTTTACACACATCATTACATCGGAAGATTTGATACTTATAACCAGATTGTTATAATCCATATCCTCTATAATTTTAACCTTATCAAGTGCAGACTCTACAATACCTTCAGCAGTGACACCTCCATATTTTTCTATAAGATTTTTCTCCAAAGAACCTGAGTTTACACCTACTCTTATAGGAAGATTTCTTTCTTTACAGGCATCCACTACAGCTTTTATTCTCTCACTGCTTCCGATATTTCCGGGATTAATCCTTATCTTATCACAACCTGACTTTATAGCCTCAAGTGCAAGTCTGTAGTCAAAATGAATATCAGCAACAAGCGGTATATGTATCTGCTTTTTAATCTCAGAGATTGCCAAGCGGCCTCGGAATTTGGCACTGCAACTCTTATTATGTCACAACCTGCATCCTCAAGTCTTTAAAATCTGATCTACAGTTGCTTTAACATCCTCAGTCTTTGTATTACACATTGACTGTATAAGAATAGGCATGTCACCGCCTATATATTTATCTCCTATTTGTACTAATCTTGTTTTCTTTCTCATTATTTACTCCAATGATGTTTAGCATCATATAATCTTTCTTATATCATTAAACATTACAAAAACCATCAAAAGCATTAAGAGAGCAAAACCTGCAAAATGGATATATCCTTCCACTTTTCTGTTTAAAGGTCGTCTAAATATTGCCTCAAGGAATAAAAAGATAAGTCTTCCGCCGTCAAGTGCCGGTAGTGGAAGTAAATTCATTACTCCAAGGTTTGCACTTAAAAGTAAAACCATCTGTGACAATGAAAGCAGCACAACAAATATTCCATAAGGTTTTGATTCATTCACCGTAGTTCCAATCATATTTACAATACCGACAGGTCCGCTTATCTCACTTGCTTTTGCTCTGCCTCTTAGAAGATAGATAAGTGAATCAACAGTCATGGAAATGGTATATTTTACTTCCAAAACAGAATACTTAAGTATAGAAAAAGGATTTTTCAGCTTTTCATATCCTGAGCTTTTTATACCTATCATATATTGAGAGTATTCCTCATTATACATAGGTGTAACAGTTATTGTTTGTTTTTCATTATTTCTTTTTACCGTAAGTGTAATATCCTTACCTGATTCATAAACAAATATGTGGAAACACTTCTGTAAAAGTCAATATCTCTTCCGTTAATTTTTTCTATCTCATCGCCTACCATAAGTCCTGAACTCTCAGCCGGAAGGCCTGATACAAATCCGCTTATCACAGGTTTATCCACGCCCACATTTGCAACTATAAATATGGCAACTAAAAATGCCAAAATAAAGTTGAAAATAGGCCCTGCCGCAATAGTGGCAATTCTACCTAAAAGCGGTGCACTGTTAAAACTGCCCGGTGCATCCTCATCCTCATCTTCTCCATACATGGCGCAGGAACCGCCAAGCGGTAAGAGTTTCAGTGAGTACCTGGTCTCTTTCCCCTTTACAGAGAAAATTCTGGGTCCCATTCCTACAGAAAACTCTACAACTTTTACTCCTGAGAGTTTGGCAAAAAGAAAATGTCCAAACTCATGTATTAATACTATTATTCCAAAAATAATTAGTGCAATAACTATATTCAAATTTTTATCCTTTCCAGATACTCTTCTGTCCACTGTTTCAATGATAGGATATCCTCAAGGGACGGATTTTCCTTAAACTGATGATTTTCTATGGCAAGACCGATAAGACGCGGTATATCTGTAAATCCAATCTTTTTATTTAAGAATTTATCTACAGCCCATTCATTGGCGGCATTTAAAACTGTAGGTGCACTTCCACCCTTTTTGCCTGCCGATATAGCCATATTAAGTCCTTCAAACACATCCAAATCAGGTTTTGAAAAGTTTAAAGTCGCAAGTTTACTAAAGTCCACTCTTTCCTCAGATATATATCTTCTTTCCGGATAGAAAATAGCATAGGAAATAGGCAGCCTCATATCAGGTGTACCAAGCTGTGCTAAAATTCCGTTATCTTTAAACTCTACCATAGAATGAATGATGGATTCTTTTTGTATTACAACTTCAATATCATCAATATCCACACCAAATAAATGCGACGCCTCAATTATCTCCAATCCCTTGTTTATCATTGTAGCAGAATCAATGGTGATTTTTTTGCCCATACTCCAGTTCGGATGCTTTAGAGCATCTTCAAGAGTAACATTTTTTAATTCTTCCTTGCTAAATCCTCTAAAAGGACCTCCTGAAGCGGTAAGCAAGATCTTTTTGATAGGATTGTTCTTATCAAGACATTGAAAAATAGCACTGTGCTCAGAGTCAACAGGATATATATTTATACCAGTCTCCTTTGCAAGCGGCATTATAATATGACCCGCACAAACAAGTGTCTCCTTATTTGCAAGTGCAATATCCTTCTTTGCCTTAATTGCCGCAATAGTAGGCTCTATACCTATCATTCCTACAACAGCTGTTACCACTATATCGGCATCACAAACAGAGGCAACCTCTATCAGTCCATCCATACCGAAGCACACTTTCACATCCAAATCCTTTACTTTATCTGAAAGAATTTTTGCGTCAGATTCCTCCCATATGGCAACCACCTTCGGATTGAACTCTCGTATCTGCTTTTCCAGTAAATCTATATTTTTATGAGCGGAAAGTGCCACCACTTCCGCATCATTATTTATTCTAACTATATCAAGTGTCTGTGTTCCTATGGATCCTGTGGATCCCAAAATAGATATTTTTTTCATTTATTTATCCTAAAAAATATATTGCAAAAAAGATTGCAGGAGCGGTGAATATCATACTGTCAAATCTGTCCAGTATGCCACCATGTCCCGGAATCAAATTTCCATAGTCTTTTATATTATGATTTCTCTTTATAGCTGAGGCAAGTGCATCTCCAACCTGTGATATTACAGAGCCTATAGCACATGAAGCGGCACAGGTAAATACAGGTGAGAAGGTACTTGTAAAATGTCCCGACAATATAAAGCCGAATATACCTCCTATAAGAGCGGCACCCAAAACTCCGCCTACACTGCCTTCTACAGACTTTTTAGGGCTTAGTACAGGAGCTATTTTATGCTTACCGAAAAGTGAACCTACCGCATATGCACATGTATCCGAGCCCCAGCTGGATATAAGTATCAGCCATGCAAGATACTGTCCGTCCTCATATGTTCTGGTATTGTAAACATATGAAAACAGTATCGGAATATACATCACTCCCATAAATATAAGTGATATCTCCTCGGTCTTATACTTAGGAAATGTAAATACATATATTGCAAAAAAATAAGCATAAGAAATGCTATCACTGAAAAGAATATATATTGATTTAATTTAAAATAAATCAAACAATAATATATCAGTGAATATACATATCCCAAGATATGCAATATTTTTTTCTTATCAAGGTCCCAAAGCTCTGTAAAACTCAAATAAACCTATTACGGAAATCAATGCTGATAATATTATAAGCGGTAAATTACCTATATAAAAAGCCAAGATAGCCACTATCAAAAGTCCTATTCCACTTATCAGTCTGGTAAAAAAACATTAACGACCTCCAAATCTCCTCTGTCTTTTTGCTATAGCTCTCAACAGCCTTCAAAAGCTCATCCTTATCAAAATCCGCCATAAAGTATCTGTAATATAAAACTCACTGTATGCTATCTGCCAAAGTAGAAAGTTTGAAACTCTAAGCTCACCCGCTTGTACGAATAAGCAAATCCGGATCCGGTAAATTTTTTGTATCTAAATATGAGGATATAAGTCCTCATTTATATTCTCTTTTGAAATAACTCGGCAGCGGCATCATCCACTATATGCTCTATAGCTCTTTTTATCTCATCTCTTCCACCGTAATTTATAGCAAAGGCAAAAGTCATACCTGTGTTTGAACTTGTTGCATCCACTAGCTTTTGTATTCCTTTCCTGATATCGGGATCAAATCTGCTCTCATCACCGATCATTACAGCCTTTACATTGTTTTTATTTGCAACATCAATAAGCTTCACCATGTAAAATCTGAGAAGCTTCATCAAAGCACTTACTTCAACTGCAGATCTTTTCCAATTCTCTGTAGAAAAAGCGTATACTGTAAGGCACTCCACTCCAAGTCTCACACAGTCCTCAACAGTTTTTTCAAGCGCCTCACATCCGGCTTTATGTCCCATTGCTCTTGGCAGGTTTCTTCTTTCAGCCCATCTGCCATTGCCGTCCAGTATTATGGCAATGCTTTTTGGTATAACTAAGTTTTCCAAATTTATACTCCATTCACTTTAAACTATAAAACAAGAAGGTGGAAGCCCACCTTCTTAAACTTTAGAAACTATTTGTCTCTACTGATATGAAGTCGGCTAATTAAACTGTTAATATTTCCTTTGACTTGTCTTCAATAGCCTTATCTACTCTCTCAATAGCCTTATCTGTAATCTTTTGTATTTTGTTTTCGCCGTCCTTTAAATCATCCTCTGTGTACTCTCCGGCCTTTTCAAGTTTTTTGATGGCATCTATAGCATCACGTCTGATATTTCTGACAGCAACCTTACATGCCTCACCTTTTTTCTTTACATCCTTAACAAGCTCTTTTCTTCTCTCCTCTGTAAGCTCAGGGAAGATAAGTCTGATACATGAACCGTCATTTGTAGGATTGATACCGAGGTCCGACATATTGATAGCCTTCTCGATTTCCTTTAAAAGAGACTTCTCCCAAGGTGATATCTGTATAATTCTTGGCTCAGGAACTGAAATGTTTCCTACCTGCTGAATAGGTGTAGGTGTTCCGTAATATTCAACTTTTATTCTGTCAAGTACATGAGGGTTAGCTCTTCCTGCTCTGATTGAAGCGTATTCCTCAAGCAAAACATCGATAGATTTAGTCATCTTCTCTTCAAACTTTTTTTAATACTCTCTTGCATAAAATCTCCTTAAAATTATGTTTATTAAATATATTACAATTTACACTGTCACAATTGTTCCGTTTATCTTACCGTCAAGCGCATTTTTTATAGAATTCTCTTCATTTAAATCAAATACTGCAAGCGGCATCTTATGCTCAAGACACATTACCGAAGCGGTCAAATCCACTACAGCAAGTCTCTTATCAATAACTTCCTGAATTGTAAGTGTATCATACTTCTTTTGGCATTAGGATCCACCTTAGGATCTGCATTATATACTCCGTCAATAGATTTTGCCAAAAGTATCATATCTACATCCATCTCTATAGCTCTTAAAACTATACCTGTATCTGTAGAGAAGTATGGGTGACCTGTACCGCCACCGAAGAATACAACCTTACCCTCTTTAAATCTTTCATTTACTCTGTCTTTTGAAAAGATCTCCGCCATATCTCCACATACAAATGCTGAAAAGATTGCAGTATCTATTCCCTCAGAACGGAAAATCTCAGATACATAAATACAGTTCATAATGGTTGCGAGCATTCCTATCTGATCCGCTTTTGTTCTGTCTATAGCCTCAGATGTTCTGCCTCTCCAGTAGTTACCTCCACCGATAACAATACCTATATTTGTACCTGCAGTCAAAGAAGGCTTTAATTGCTTTGCAATATCTCTTACTTTATCTTCGTTGTAACCGCCCTCGGGTTTAGCTAAAGCTTCACCGCTCAGTTTCAACATTACTCTTTTATTTTGCATAGATTCTTCTATCCTTTTTACTTGGAATTATGACACAAGTATACCATAGGGAAAATAGTTATACAATGTCAAAAATAAACCCTTAAAGTTTGCTACACAAGAAAATTTATTTTCCACTCAAAACTCTTTTGCCATCAGCTCCGCCGCCTTGTTTACAGACTCATCACTGTCAAAGTTTGACATAAAGACCATCACATATTTTTTTATCTCTTAATATATAGTATTGACGGTCTATCTCATCACTGTCATTAAACTTGATATCAAAGATATACATTATATCTCCTGCATCGGTTTTTCCCGATGAACCGTAAACTACAGCATCCAAACCGTATTGTTTGATTTGCATATTTAACTGCCATGTGGTAGACTCCGCAAACTTTTCGCTTTCATCCAAGTTGTAATTTTGATGTCCGGTATTTATAGAGATATTATTTGGTCTTGCATCATGTTCATGACCCTTCAACAACATAAAAATATCTTCCACCCTCCCTGACTGTTCCTTTTGCTTCACCGAATCCTTCAGCCACGATAAAGCTTCCAAACTCCTTCTCAACTCTCTTTGAGTCTTTAGTGGCAGTATCATCTTTTTGTGTAGCTTCACCGTACTCTCATCCGCTTTTTGCAGTCGTTGCTACATCCGCCTGTTTATTTCCACAAGCAGAAAGCATTACAATCATTAAAGGTAACAGATATAAACTCTTTTTTTCATAAATTATGTCCTCCCGGAAGTTAAAATGTAAGGTTTTAAGAACTGTAAACCTAAGTATATTTTACTACTAACTAATACTTCCTGTACATATGGTTAAGAAATAAATTTTTATTTATTCCGAATCTTTTTAAGACTTTTTGCACATTTTTTTCTATAGTTGTACCTGTAGTATATACATCATCAACAATCAAAATATTTTTTTAATATTTGAGGGCAAAATCCCTTACCATAAATGCATTGTCAAGATTGTGAAGTCTTTCAGTTCTGTTTAATCCCTTTTTGATCTTTAGTCTTTTTACTCTGCAAAGGCAGTCATAATACAGGGTAAATCAAGATACTTTGACAAATATTTTTGCCAAAAATATCGGACTGATTAAAACCTCTCATCCTCTTTTCGTGAACTGTGAAGCGGAACAGGCATAATACAGTCAATATTTGAGACTTTTAATAAACTTTTTCATAACGAATTGCCATTAGCTTTGCAAAGCCTTCAATATATTCTCTTTTATTATCATACTTAATTTTAAGTATGATATGCCTCATTTCATCAGTATAATTACAAAGTCCTCTTCCGGCTTCAAACTCTCTGTCTGATTTACATTCGTCACAGTAGGCAGAATCTTCTGAAATTATTTCCTTACCGCATTTAATACAGTATGGATCTTTTACAAAAGGAAGCTTCTTTTATACATGCCTTACAAATAAGATGACCTTTTTCATTTACTATCTCTTCACATACAGGACATCTTCTCGGGTAAATAATATCAATCTATTTTCTAAATATGTCCTAATCCTCCTTAGATAACATGGAAAGCTCAATTATTTTGGATTTTAAACCGGTATATCTTGCCATCTCCTTTGTGTTTTGAATCATACTGTAAAACACTTCGGGGATACCTACAAGTACCACACATTTTTTTGCTCTTGTGACAGCTGTATATATAAGATTTCTGTTCATTAGCATTGCAGGTCCCTTTATAAAAAGGAATAATTACAGCCGGATACTCGCTTCCCTGTGATTTATGAACTGTAATGGCATATGCAAGTTCAATCTCATTAAACTCCGAAAACTCATAATTGGAAACCTTACCGTCATCAAAACAAATAGTGAAGCTTTCTGAAAACATATCTATTTCTTTTATTATTCCGGTATCACCATTGTAAACTCCAAGCCCCTTATCAACCGGCAGATGTTTTTCATTGTATACGAACCACTCTTTTTGGTAATTGTTTTTTATCTGCATTACCTTATCGCCTTCTCTAAAGACTGTGGCATCATATTCTTTTTCTTTTTTGGAGTTACTTGCAGGATTAAGTTTATTTTGTAAAAACGAATTTAACAGCTCCACTCCGAGAGGACCCTTTCTCATAGGTGTCATGACCTGAAGTTCATTTCGTAGATGCTTTTACATATGAAGGAAGTTTGTCTCTTACAAGGAAATAACTGAATCCATCACATGCTCAGGGATTGCTCTGTTTGATAAAAATAAAATCATTACTTTTTTTACCAAGGTCAATCTCTTCATTTGTCATTATCTTATGAGCATTTACTACAATATCACTTCCTGTAGATTGGCGGAATATCTTATTCAGCCTTACAACATTAAAGCAATTTGAATCAATCATGTCTTTTAACACTGTTCCCGGTCCTACACTTGGAAGCTGATTAATATCTCCAACCAAAATCAGTCTGGTTCCTATTGCTACAGCCTTTAAAAGTGCATTCATCAGGAAAATATCCACCATGCTGACCTCATCCACTATAAGTACGTCGGACTCAAGCGGATTGTCTTCATTTCTCTCAAAATGAGTGCCTATATTGCTTGAATTATCACTGTTATTCGGTGTTATTTCCAAAAGTCTGTGAATAGTTTTTGCTTCATATGATGTAGCCTCAGACATCCTCTTTGCCGCTCTGCCTGTAGGTGCCGCGAGCGCAATGCTTTCACCTTCACTTTCAAAGTATTTGATAATAGTATTTATAGTTGTAGTCTTTCCGGTTCCCAGGTCCTCCGGTAATTATTATAAGACCGCTGCTTATGGATTCTATTACCGCCTGCCTTTGCAAGTCATCAAGGACAATACCTTCTTTATCCTCAATCTTTTAGAATTTTTCTCTATCTTTTTCTATATCATACTTTTGCTTTTATATTGATATCTGTCAGCATTTTTGCTACGGCAAGCTCAGTATAATAACACTGTGAAAGATAAACTTGAGTTTCTTCATTTTTCTTCACAACGATTCTTTTTTCCATCTGCATTTCTGAAAGTAAAGAATCAAAGTCAAATATATTTTCACCGAATAAATCAAGGAATTCAGCATTTAAAACCGTATCAGGCAGATATAGATGTCCGGACATCATGGCATTTGATAGAATATACTCCACCCCTGCAATGGCACGAAACTTGGAATCGGCTGTAATACCTGACCTTTTTGGCAATATCGTCTGCAATCTTAAAACCTATACCGTCTATATCATCTGCAAGTTTGTATGGATTGGTCTCTATTATAGTATATATTTTACTTCCGTATTCCATATATATCTTTGCGGAAAGCTTCATGCTGATACCGAACTTTTGTAAAAAAATCATAGCATCACGCATGGACTTTTTTTCCTGTATCTGTTCGCTTATGGATCTTGCAAGCTTTTCACTTACACCTTTGACTTCAGCCAGTCTTTCAGGTTCTTCTTCCATCACTCTTAGAGTGTCCATCTTGAATTTTTTTAACTATTCTTTTTGCCAGTGCCTCGCCCTACACCCTTTATTGCGGAAGATTCCAGATACTTTTGTATACTGTCAAGTTCTCTCGGCTCTATGATTTCGTATTCATCGACAAAAAGCTGCTCTCCATAGTTTGGATGCAGCTTCATATTTCCCTTTGCCTTTATAAATTCGCCTTCAGCGATATAGTTGAAGGTGCCGACAAGGACATAGTCGTCATCATCGGCCTCCACGCTGAGCACAGTATAGCCATTTGTTTCATTCCTATAAATGATTTTTTCGATATAGCCTGATACTGTTGACATATTATTTTTTAGAATCTCCCTTATTACCGGTTCTGAATTCGATAAACTTACCTGTACCTATAGCAACAGCTGTCAAAGGATTGTCAGCTATCACTGTATTGATACCTGTCTTTTCCTCAATAAGAGCGTCAAGGCCTGAAAGTAACGCACCACCGCCGGTAAGCACAATACCTCTGTCATATACATCGGCTGCAAGCTCAGGTGGTGTTCTCTCCAAAACATTGTGAACAGAGTCTACGATCTGCATTGCAGGCTCTCTGAGTGCCTCTAAAGTCTCATCAGAGTTAACCTCTATAGTCTTTGGAAGCCCTGTTACAAGGTTTCTACCCTTAACTTCCATAGTAAGAACCTCAGGTCTTCTGTATGCTGCACCGATATTAATCTTAATTTCTTCCGCTGTTCTCTCACCGATTAAAAGATTGTGCTTCTTTCTCATATATCTTACGATAGACTCATCGAAATCGTCACCTGCAATCTTAATTGATGTACTTACAACAGTACCTCCAAGAGATATAACCGCGATATCCGCTGTACCTCCACCGATATCAACTATCATGTTTCCTACAGCCTTCTCAATATCAATTCCTGCACCTATAGCGGCAGCTACAGGCTCCTCAATAATCTTAACTTCTCTTGCACCTGCAGAATATGTTGCATCCTCTACAGCCTTCTTCTCGACCTCAGTAGCACCTGACGGGATACATACTGCAATTCTCGGCTTTCTGAAAGTCTTCTTTCCTACAGCCTTGTCGATAAAGTACTTTAACATCTTTTCTGTTATTGTATAATCTGAAATAACACCCTGACGAAGCGGTCTTACCGCCACAATATTTCCCGGTGTTCTTCCGATCATAAGTCTGGCTTCTTCACCTATGGCCTGTATCTTGCCGTTTTCTCTATCTATAGCTACAACACTTGGCTCTTTTAAAACAACACCCTTGCCCTTTATATAAACTAAGATACTTGCTGTTCCAAGATCTATACCAATGTCATTGGATGTAAACCAAAACATATTCTCCTCCAAACTACTTATTATAAATTTTAATGTAACACACTGTATACTATTCTACAACAAATAATGAAATTAGCCAATATCAATATTTAGAAATAAATTATAAAGAAATACGATATTTCATGTAAATACGCTTTTGAATAAAATTATGAGGCAAAAACTTGAAAACCGATCGTTGATTTCTTCTCTTCAAAAACATTTACGTCACAAAAAAATCTTCCCTTTTTAATATATATTCAATATCAGCTTCAACTTCATCTCCTCCGTAATTTCTTAATGCGAAGTTTAAAACAGCCATTTCCACAAGATTTCTGCAAAATCTTCCGTTTCCATTTTTCAACATTTTTGGCAGAGCTCGCACAGATTTCTTTAATAAATGCCTTTTGCATTAATATCTGTTAAAAATCCTCTTTACCTGCTTCAAGCTCACAGATATCTGCCAGTTCATCTGTAGTATAGTTGTCAAATCTCACTCTAAAAGGTACTCTTGATCTAAGCCCCGGATTTCGCAAGAAGAACTCATCCATCTCATCAGGATAACCTGCGAATATTACAATGGTATCCTTTCTGTTATTTTCCATCTCCTGAACAATCATATTTATAGCTTCATCACCGAATCTTCCCCTTCCTTCTTCCAAAAGTGAATACGCCTCATCTATAAAAAAAGCACTCCGCCCTTTGCCCTTTGAAATACATTTTGTACCATGGGAGCTGTTTGTCCCACATACTGTGCTATAAGATCGGCTCTTCCTACCTCTATAAACTCTCCTGTTTTTATAATACCGATTTCTTTCAGCAATCCGGCCACAATCCTTGCTACAGTAGTCTTTGCAGTACCCGGATTTCCGACAAATTCCATATTCAAAGTTATAGGCTCTAACTGTTCTCCCTTTTCTTCCATAGCTTTTCTCATCTTTGCAAATGCCAAAATCTTTTTGACTCGATCCTTTGCAGCCTTTATCCCAACCAAAGACTGTAATTCATCCATATAGTTACGCTTGCCCACTATATCCTCAAAAATGTCTTCAGGAATTGGATGAAATTCGAGAAGGTCCATATTTTCAAAGAATTCATCTTCACATGAACTTATATAATTCTTTTCAATAAGCTGCGTTCTGATCTCTGCAACATTCTTTCTGCCAAGGTTTCTGATATTAAGAAGTTCAATATCGGACATCTCAAGAAGCTTCTTTATAGATGTTATATTTGCCTTTTTTTAATGAATTATAAGATCTAACCCCAGTTCCAGATTGTCAATGGAGTCCTTATCCAACTTTTTGTTGCATACCAAGTACTTTTCAATAGAATGATAATATAATCTCGTAAATTCTTTTTACTTATATTATTATCACTTGCTTCATCTCCTACCTCTTCCAAAACACAACCCTTAAAGACCATACTTATAAGTGATTTAAGCTTTTTGGATATTCTTTGCGGAAAATCAAAGATAATACTTCCAATATTACCGTCCTTTTTTTCCTCCGACTATAATCACACTGATATGTCCTCCAACCTCGCTTATCTCCTTACACATTGCCTTAAAATATCCGGAATTAGGAATCATATATATTATGTCATCATCTATAAAATTTATATTAATACTTTTATCAACAACAGCTGTATACTTTACTCTGTAATTTTTGGCTTTATCTTCCAAAACATACTTATCCGGAATCACCTTTTGCATAATTGTTGAAAATCCAGTCAAACTCATCTGTAGAAACCTCATTATCTGAATCCAAGTATATATAGTTTTTATAAGGCTCACCCGAGTTCATTACGATTTCAAATCCCAAAGTCTCGCCTACTTTTAAATACATTCCATAGGTCATAAACCTGTCACTGACACTATACACCTCACCGTTAAAGTCATCTGTATATTCTATTGAACTTGAACTTAAATATTCTTTTACGTATTTCATTTGTTTTTATTCATTGCTATACCTCTTTTTAAAAATTATTTTTGTTACTGTCGCAGTCTGCAATGACTCTTCCTTGGCATGCTCACTTTTTTCAGGTCATCGCATACTTCTCCGTCCGGCCGTCATTTGTATCTACGGATTTAATTTTCAAGGTGCAAAAAGCACAGCAAAAAGCCATTGCCTTTTAAAATTGACGCACTACCCCCAGGTAGTACAATTCATTCTAAAAACAATGGCTAAAAATAATTCAATTAAATTTTACCCAGATATATTAGCACATATATTTCATTAATACAATACATATTATTACGTGTAAAATAAAAATGATATTTTTATATGGTACATTTTATTGTATAATTATTAAAATCAATCGGAGTAAATTCCGATTATCAGGGAGGATGCATATGGATTATGAGAAACTGAAATCATTTAGAAATATAAACAACAACTTTGCAAAAATTACTTGGTATAGAACTTACCGAACTTTCAAACGGCTATGCCAAAGCTGAAATGAAAGTCACAAAAGAACTTTTAAATCCCATAGGCTCAATACATGGTGGCTGCCTTTATACTATCGCCGACATAGCAGGCGGTGCCGCCTGCAAGTTCCTACGGAATACATGTTACCACAATTGACGGAAACTTCCATTATCTGCGTGCAGGATTAAACACAAAAAAACTTTATGCTACAGCCACAGAAATAAAGAAAGGAAAGAAAATCTCCGTCTATAACATATCAGTAAAAAGATCGGGGACGATGTCGAGCTTGCAGTCGGTATATTTTTCATTTTATGTCGCTGGGAAAGCGATAGAGATATAAATAAAGTTTTTCATTCAATTAAACATTTATTGAATTAATCTTTACTCAACACTTGCACTAAGGCTATCCTTAATGCAAGTGTTACTTAGATTTCATTTTACAAAACGTCCCTTTAATTATTTAAAAGACCTTGTTAATTTTATATTTTCTTTCTCAATATTGTATTTTTAACTCGTTGATATAGGCTCCTTTTGATACTTGTACATCATTTACTTCATAAACCTCAGCCTCACCATCGAAATGCTTATAATATGCTTTACTTACCCAAATTCTGTTGTCATCACTATCTAATATAGATAAACTATTGGTATCCCAGCTGGCATTACTGTTACTGGTTGAAATATATCCACCTTTAAGAACGTTAAATCTCCAATCACTTACACCCGGGTCAATTACAATCTGAACAGGAGTTTCATTATTTAAAGTGTATATACCACTAATGAAACCATTATCTCTATCTCCTATTATCAGCTCCTTACTACCATTTCCATTTATATCTATAAAATCGTAAACAGGATCCAGTGCATATCCGGCTTCGTCGTTTCTCCATTTATCTATCACAGATGCATACTTTTCCATATAATAACTGTCGCTTTTTTCAGTACCTGCATTTTTTGTTTGTACTACTCCGTTTACAGTCCATGCCCCTGAATTATTTACACTGTAATTGTCAGGTGTAGTAGTATTGATCATACAATAACCTGAACCATCAAAGTAGTAGCACTCAGCTATTCCGTCAGAATTACCGTCTATCCACTGCCATGATGATGACGGCCAAGTACCGTTACCGTTATCATACCACCAACCGGTATTATTTTTAACCCAATTACCTGCATATGCACTTATTGTCATTATGCAGCTGAAAGTTGTTATCGCTGCTGCTAAAATTACTTTTCTCATCAAACATCTCCTTAATATTATTTTTTATTCACATTTACCATATTAATGATTATATAAATTTAATCTAAATGATATTCATTCTATTTTTAAGTCTTGTGAATGCAAATTTAAATTCTATATTATATAACAAGGATGAAAAATACTGTATAACATATTACACCCTTTTATAAGATATTTTTTATTTATAGACTTTTTCTTCATATTCTCATTAATAACATTAAAATTTCTCCTATTATTTTTATGCCTTATTCCAAAAAGAACTTATGTTTAAATTGCTATCTAAAAATAATAATAATTTTCTAATAAATGTTATTAAATCAAGCTCTACTCAACAGGGCAACTACTTTTGTTCAAAATGTACCAAAGAATTTTTCGGGACAAGTTTCCGCAATAAAATTATAAAACTCTTTACGAGCGTCATCTTTTGAGCCGGTAACCGCTCCGGCATAAATCATACTAATATCCGATATTGACCCAAATGGATATTTTAATAAAGAGCTTCCATCACCTCGTAGCCACTCATCACCATCCCTTTTACCCTTATCATTATATTGAATTATTTCATATAATTTTAATACTCCTTGAGCATCCTTATATTCTCTTCTAATAATCTTTTTATTATCATATACATAAGTAATTGTAAATCTAATAGTTTGATTATCATCCATAGCTGTAAACTTTTCCAAGTTACCGTCTGAATCATATTCATATTTATAAAAAGCTTTTTCTCCCATCCTCTTCATCTATGGAACACTCTGCCAACAATTGATAATTCTCATCAAACTCTCTTATAAATTTTTGTAAATACCATCCCGTGACTTTTCTATTTTCTTTCGAAAAAAATGGTGCTATATATCTCCCTGTTCGGAGAATCTCTAAGTGCACCCGTCTCATCTGCATAGTATCCTCCAAGCCATTTATTGGTTTCCAGTTCTCCCATATCATCTGAATAGTACATCTTTCCGTTAACACAGAAATAACAATGTTTTACAACATTTCCATATTTATTGAAATATTTCCAATTTGAGTTGTATGGCCCTTTTATCTTCATATATCCACTCATTTTTTTGCATATGATCCGTCATCTTTTTTTATATGTTTGTTGAAATAATACATTATCAATGTATATATACTCTCCAGCATAAGCATTTTGTGTATATTCTGTTATAGAGATAAATACTAAAATACCTATAAACAGTACCTTTTTTTCAAAATCTTGTATTTCATTAACATTCTCCTTTATAAGCAGATACATGTTAATGATTACTTTAATTATTAACAGGTAATTAATATGCGACCACAATTTCTCTTTATAAACAAACTTAACCTAGATTATTCATGACAAATCTATAAAAGTGGTTAAAATTCAAATTAGAGTATATTTTTAAACTTATTATTACTTGATTAATACTTATGACACTTTTTCATTTTGAATTTTTGTTCTGTGAATTATTCAATTTTAATAATAACAGAAGAATATTTTTCACCTTATTATTACCCATATCCATATAATCAAAAATTACCTACATTACTTTCGCCCCACTCGTCTTCATATACCACTGATCCATAATCCCCACTTGAATAAAATGAGTCATTAATCAAATCTCTTAATATAATTTCATCATATATATCCGTATCCGGGTTTTTATTAATCACGTCAACGATATAAGCTGCTGGATAGTTGCTGTGATTCTTATCAAAAAAATGTTTATCTTCCGGTTTTTCTTCTTTATGATTATGGAATCTTCCATAATCATAACTATCTATTGCGGTTGTATATGTAAAGTCATCCCGATCTAAACTTCCGGAATATAGTTTAAAATCTTTCAAAACATCAAATACTTTCTCGCCGGTTTCATCAAACTTATATTTATTCATATCATCATCTTCAGAAAAATCCCGTTATTTTTTATATATGAACCGCTCCATCTGCTGCAACCGAATAGGATCTGTGCTTTTCATTTTTCCCTCATCTGACCTATTTTATCCCCATGTTGTTCAAGAATATAATACTTTCCGTCAAATTTTCTATAACCAACATCTAAATATCCATTACTATCAAAAATGATACCATTTACCATTGATATGTGACCAAGTATCATGTGGATAGCTTCCATCATCATTTCTATACCACCACTGCCACTCTTTAGGACCGTCAAATTTCCACTCTCCTGCAAACACATTGATATTAATACTCATTAAAAAGTATAAAACTAAATACTGCACAAATTGCCAATTTTATTTTTTCATCTCAATTTCCTTTCTATTATCTATTGCTTTCAATATTCTAATTTTTTTATACACTTCTAGTCAAAAAGTATCTCTTCATTATCTAATATATAAACTATATATTCACCTCCGCTTTATAAAAACTTTACATGACCTCATTATGTACCAATTGTTACCTTTATTCCGATTTCACCATATGGCCATAAAATATCCATAACCGAATCTCTTACGTCTATACAACCGGCTGTCGACCCCCTCATGATAGTTTCCATGAATCATTATATGTCCACCCAAAGCTGTATCCCAAGGAGGGCATCTTTTTACTATCAATGGCTGAGTAAATAGCGTCCCTTTGTAACTGTGTTATTATTCCTGTAAAAATCCTCTATCCGCATCTGATATATCTGATAAAAATTATATATATAGTCAAGTGTATATTAATTATTTTTTATAAAGAGTGAAGTGAAAAAGTTTATTTCCACTGTGAAGGGAACAAAGTGGATTTTTAGTCTTATATCTATTTCCACTTCGTAAAAATGTTGCTTTTTAATATTACACTTTACTTTTTTTATAACATTGATCCTACCTTTATATTTACAAATGTTGAAAAAAATCAATCAACCACTTTAAGGATAGTTTCTGCATGACCAAAAGGAAAACAACAAATGAAAAAAACACCACATTCCGATTCACTGCCAGCCGGTACATCTCAGTTATTAACTGTAATTGTTGCTGATAAAATTAATCAACGACAACGTATCAGAAGTTTAAAATCTTTAATTGCTTTATGACTTATCAACTTTATATAAGCACTATGCTTATTAAAGTGCACTAAATCTTGCAGTTATCAACTTTTCAGCTTAGAATTTGTGCTTTGCACAAATTCATCTTTATTTTTCAACGAAGATTGCAAAAGAGCTTAGCAAGTTTCGCAATTATCTATTTATAACTATTGAATATTAAGTTCATCAAATCTTAAAAATCCCAGTTGTGGAGCATCGCTTATGGTAAAGTATGCGTTATATTTCTTAATTGGAACATACCCTGAATTAGCCTGATAACGCAAAACATCACCGGTGATTTTAACTCTATTGCCCTCTATACTTAATTGAATATTTTTGTCGGACAGATAAGAATCGCCGGCAGCGCCAAAACTTCCACCAGCCTGAACCCAATAAGTATCTCCTTTTAAAGTTCCATACTTTGCAAATTCTTGCATATCAGTTTCATTACTTGAGCCTGTAAGATCTTTCATTATGGACATTAGATTGTCCTTGCTTACTACATTGTATAAATCATAACGACCTGAACGTTTTTCACTTATCCTACTATCTTTTTTAAAGTATACATAAGCATAGGTAATGAGTGCTTTATCTGCGGAAGAGAAGTTTTCTCTTTTTTTATTAAGACCCGAACTGATAGGATTATTGTCATAAAAATCATCAAATACCAAGTTGCTTATAAATAACATATAATCCTTATCATATTCATAAGAGTCGCTGCTTAAATTCCCCTCATCAATCCAATGTCCGTTAGAATTTACCTTATAGCCGTCCGGTGTTATAGCCGATCTTAAAGGATAGCCATAATCAGTCATATAATACCAATATCCTTTACCCTCGTATTCTACATATACCCATTCATTCCTTGCACGTTCACCGTTATCTTTTTCAAAGTAGTATCCTCCGTCATCTTTTTCCAGACCTTCTCCGATTGCAAAGGTCGGCATAGCACTTGCCATTACAAGTAATGCTGCCAATAACATAACACATAATTTTCTCATAAAAACCCCTTTCTTTGCTTAATAAATATGGTACTGATATCAAAATCCTTTTATCGTACCGCCTATATATTACAAACAAGTTTTTTCCTTAAGACAATGAGCAAACCTTAAGTCTAGTATTTTATCCTTTAATTAACTCGACTTTTTGACAGGCAGTGTACCAAAAATTTATACCGTCACCCTCAATCCAACAATGTCCATATGAACTATGTCCTTCTTTGTATATCATGTTTCTCTCCTTTATTTATATAATAAAAATAATATTGAATAGTATATATTTTAGTTGCTATTATAGGTATGGGGTGAGTCCACCCCATACTAACTTATCATTTTACCCATGCACCGTCAGCACCTAATTTATAGCCATCTATTATTGTATTCAAAAGCATTTTTCCTCCACTACCGTCCGTGGCGGTGCTTAAATAATACCATTTTTCCTGATACTACTCTCCAACCGGTGACCATCTTTCCATTGTCACTACCTTCATCTGTATTCATGTAGTACCAACTTCCATTTGAATTTAACCAACCTGTGAACATATATCCTTGTGAATCAAAGAAATACCAACTGTTGTTAACAAGCTTCCACTCATTTCTTGGATAGGAACCGTCACTATTCTTAATCCACCATCCTTTGTTATCTCTTTGCCATGATATACTGCCCTGCGGTATAGAAGTTGAATTCTGAGAAGCCTTAGCAGAGCCGCCACCGGAACGTGAGCCTCCGCCACCTCCACCACCGGAACGTGAGCCGCCTCCGCCACCTCCGGATGATGAACCTCCTTTACTTTTCTTTGTAGTATCGGTTACCGTATTTCCTATGTTATTTCCGGTATTACCTGCATTTGTTCCGACAATATTATTACCGTTTCCGATATTTAGATTACCACCTGTATTATTTCCACCATTACTTGGATTTGTACCTGTATTATTTACCACATTATTGCCGGAATTAGCTGTATTATTACTTGAACTTCCTGTATTTGGTGCAGTATTGTTATTATTGCCGGTATTTGTTCCATTATTATTCTCAGGTAATTTATTGTACTTAGCAATTATAACAGTATCTGAGAGAATATTGCTGTAATCACCTTCCCAATCTACAAATTCATACCCTTCTCTATAGGGCGCTTGCGGTGCAAATGCCGGATTACCTTCTTCGACTATCTGAGTTGATACTATATAGTTATCATCTGTCTTAAATGTAACCGTATATTCTATCGTAGCAGGAACTCTTTCAAAGAAGAACATTTGTGCCGGATGTTCATGCCAAATATATTGTTGCACATTAGTACCGTTTGCTGTTTGGCCTCCGGTTATGTCCACAACTTTACCTGAATTCTTATTTACAATTCTGTATGTTCCTCAGTATCATTGTTTTTTTCACAATATACCAGCTCTCACTTGGATTATAATGCCTTTCCCAGCTGTAAATATTTTGCTCTGTTGCTCAAAGAATACCATACTACATCCATATATTTATTATTGTATGTATTCTTTATTAGAAATGTTCCGTCTGACTGCTTCTCAAGCTTCCAAATCTGTGTTGAAGGTAAATTAGGCGAATTATAATCATAAAGGTATATATTCTTGCCGTTTGCACCACTTGAATCAGACTCGGTCGTAATTACTTTTGATACATCCAGTTTTGATCGAATTATGTAAGTAGCATTATCTTTTAAATCATTTGCACTTGTTTCTTCTACATTTGGAAGATCATGCTTTTTCAAGATAGAATCTTTGTGCTGTAGATTCATTAGGATAATATTGATAAATATTATTGCCGTCAGTAGTATCTCCGTTTCTTACATCCAATGAATATCCTGAATGTTTAGCAATAAATCTATATCCACTGCCATTTCTTACTATGTACCATCTTTGATTATCATTTCCCTGTACATAGTCCCACATAATCGCATTCTTTTCATTGCCATATGAATATGGTCCACCTAATATATCAAGGAGTTTTCCACCTTGCTTTGTTTTTACGATAAAACTGTCATCACTTTGACGTTCAAGTGTCCATACATAGTCACCATTTTTAAAATAATCTTTTAAGCATACATTCTGTCCGTTTGTATTTCCGTCACCTTCCCAGCCTAAGCTTCTACCTTCTGCCACATCTGAACGTATGGTATAGTCGCCGTCTGCTATATCATCATCACTTCCACCTACAGGTCCCGGGATATGATCAGGGTATGACGGGATCGTCAGGTCTTAAATAAATATATCCTTGTACCCATGTTCTTGCCTCTGTTGGATTAAGATATCTGTTGGCAGAAAATGCATGTACGGATACAAAATTATACTCTGAAAGTATTACTGATCCGTCTCCACCTACAGCTTCTACTATAGCTACATGTCCTGTCCAATATGCATGATTATTTGGTGCAAAACAGGCAATAGCTCCCAATTTTGGCTCGTTTCCATAAGGATATGCTCCTGAATTTAGATTGTATGTGTAAAAATCTTTTGCGTGACCTCTTGAAATATTAGGCCGTTGTCCAAGTATTTCATAAGCCCTTCCCCAAACATACCATGTACATTCTCCAATAAGAGCTTGATTATATGCAAAAGGATTATATGCCCCATTATAATAATATACATTTCCATATTCAGGAGCTGTAGTTCTCCTGCTAAATCCTCCACCTGTATTTAATAAACTAGCCATTCTAAAAACTTGCTATAGATGGAGTTGCAAATTTGGATATATCTAAGTCTTCATCGATACTTTAAGTTCTCATATCCTTCTAAAAACACTTCATTCTCCTGTTGCTCTATTCTTCCATATGCAACTGTTTGATTAGCAAAAACTATTGCTATAGATAATAGGATTGCTATAATTTTTATTAATACGTTTATTCATTTTATCCCCCTTATAATAAATTCTATTCTTTTTAAATTAATGTTTTTCCTACTAAAGCATATACATTCCTCCAACATTTTATTTATTTGTTTAACGTAGCAATATTTGCCCCTCAAAAATACAGCTTTTATTTTTAACCTTTTTTATATAATGTACCATCCCAATAACTTACATACCCCTGTGTAATTTTTAGTGTAAGTACTGTAACCATTATATTTATTGACTTTTTTATAAAAATGTACATAAAATTTACAATAAAAACCACCGGAGAAAACCGGTGGTAAAATCAATTTTATAAAATTACATTTAAATACAATTGAGTATAATAAAAACAAAACCAGAAGTGATGCATAGACAGAAAAATAAATCTTATTGTTTCGCATCACCGGTGCTAATTTTCTCTCTTCTTTATAAATCAAGCATACAAGCCATACTATAACAGCTATTACATTTACACCTATAACCATCATATATGAAGTTGAGTTGTTAAAACACATAATTGTATACAGTGAGGTAACAGATGCTATAAAAAGGTGCAAGTAACAAAAAGACCCCGCACATTGTGCATTGAACTCTACCGCATATGGCGATGTGGAGGAAAAACCATAAATATGAATACAGTCCTATAAGCACAAGACAAAACATAGGTGATATATTTTCCATTACATTATAGATTGAAAATCCATACATAAAGTGAAAACAGTATTCCCATAGATGAGAAGAATATATTTACCGCTATATGAACATTGTTGGCTATAACACTCAGCCTTGTAATTTTTCAATGTATCCGGGTTTTCTTCTATGTCATGGAAATCCTTCATAGGCTCTCTTGTAAATAATAAGAAACTGTTTACAAATACCAATATCAATACAAACATTAGAGCTATATTTGCCACTATAGAAAAATCTTTTGATAATAAAAAAAGTATCAAAAGCTTTCCTGTTTCTTTAAATAGCTGTATAAAGCCAATGCACATAAAGCTCCTGTTATATTGCAAAATAATGAATAACATATATGACTTATTCCAAGATCATATCTCCCACGCCCTTGTATTATTTTTGTCTTTATCACCGTATTTGGCAATCATATATATGTCTTTATAATTTAATTTTTCCGGTTTTTATTTTTTTATATTATAGATAAAAACTGCAATACCTGTATCAACAAGCCCGAAAAATCACTGTAGATACCGAAATAAATAATGTCAAAAAAAGAAAACAAAGCAGGTGACATATTCTTCATCCAAATGAATATATCCATTGCGGAAATCCTATAAATACTGAATATTATCGAGACAAGCGTCAAAAAAACAAGGCAAAAATATATAGTTCCAATTTTTCCCTTATAATGCTTATATATCTGTTTTTTTACTTTTATATCTATTTTTATTTGAAGATTCCTCAATATCAACGATATCAATATATCTTCTGTCACTACATTTGGTTCTTTAACGTATTCTAAGTCTTCCTCAACTAATACAATATTTTTTTGGCTGGACGGTAATTCACAATTCTCCAGACCATACTTTAGCATTCGCAAAGAATAAGATCTATAATCGTCATCCTGTAAACCTTTATGATTAGGAAATATTAATTTTTCACGTTCAATAAACTCCTTTACCCTTTGAAATCCAAGCTCTTCATCTTTGATTGTAAAGCATGTATCAAAAAATAGGTCCTCATGGTTTTCAAGTTCCTTGTATCCCTTTCTTTTTCCACGTTTTATCTCACTGATTCTAGGCTCCACCATATTTCCAGGTCTAACCGTATCTATAACAGTACATAATGATGAGTATGGAATACCCAGCTCTTCATTTATATATTTAATTATATCACTTTGACAAATCCTGCGTTCTTGCATGTAATAAACCCTTTAACTCAAACTTCTACATATATTATGTATATTATATTACTATTTAATTTATAATTAATATATCTAAATACTATCGTAAGGTTTATATAATAAAATGTCAATATTTTTCTTAAGTATATATTACAAAAAAATAACGGCCAAAGCAATCCGCTACGACCGTTATTCTATCTTAAATATTAATTTTTTATACATCAATGATTATTAGTGCATATTAGAAATCATCCAATAAACTATAAACTCTATAGATAATCTTAATACAACGCTTAATACAGTCCAAACTAAAAATCCTATTACAGCGACCTTCAGTGCAACTTTTGATTTTTAGGATATATATTCTTCCACGCAAAGTATAATGTCAGTCCTATTACAGGAATAAAGAAACATAAAACATTTATACCGGTACTTGGTTCATCAAGTTCATTGGTATTTGCCGTGTTCTCTACGTATACATTTCTTATTTCGTTTTCTCTACCGACTGTATTTACAGCTTGTTTTCCACATACACTCATACTCCACATAATGAAGAATATACATACTTCATATACATAAAAAAAGATATTGTCGCTATAATCCAACAAAAGAGTACTTAAACTTGCAAGACTGAATAAGTCCTCAAATATCGTAGTAAATTCGTAGCAAGTAAGATAAATTGTACTTACCGTATGGCGCAATACTGTTAAAATCAATATAAATCCACAAAAATTTAACAAGCGTTTTATTTTTACTTAATGCCAGTATACATAGCACAACAAATACGACACAATCATCGATTGCGGCCACAAAACTTGTAGGATATATAAATACAGCTTTTTAACAAATCAGAAAACATAAATCCACTTCTAAAAATATCGGTAGTAAAGAAATATTACCGGTATTGAGGAAATTATGATGAATATCTTAGGTACAGCCAATATTATTTTTGTTCTTTGAATTCAGAACTAAAAAGCCCTACTATCATCACTAAAAGAAATAATACATAGCAATGAAATATAAAACAGAACACCTATCATTGTTCTTGAGCTGTCAAATATGTCAACAATATAAATCATAAATCTGGATAAGATGTAAATACCTGCCGATACTAAAGCTGTTTTTTTGATAAAGTTCGGTATTTCCGCATTACCTTGTATTTTTTGCATTACCTTGTATTTCTACATTTCTGTCGGTTTTATCCGGCTTATCTTTACTAATGTAACATTGCTTTCGCTTTTGTACAGGCACACCGCAAAAAAACCGCATACTTTATCACCGTCTTCTAGCTGTTTACCGCAATTTGAACAAAACATATATGTACTCCTTAAATTACAGGTCTAAAAATATATACTACATTTTTATTATACCACTTTTCCCGTATAAAGTTGATAATATCTTCCCTTTTGTTCCAACAAGCTTTCATGTGAACCACGCTCTATTATTCTTCCCTGCTCAAGTACCATTATTACATCTGAGTTTTTAATGGTTGAGAGTCTGTGGGCAATTACAAATGTAGTTCTTCCGTCCATCAAGGAGTCCATACCGGCCTGTACAAGCTGTTCTGTTCTTGTATCAATTGACGAGGTAGCCTCATCCAAAATAAGTACAGGAGGATCTGCCAAAGCCGCTCTTGCAATGGAAAGGAGCTGTTTTTGACCTTGTGAGAGATTAGCACCGCCCTCATGAAGGAATGTATTATATCCGTCAGGAAGTCTTTCTATAAAGCCGTCTGCATTTGCAAGTCTTGCAGCCGCTCTACACTCCTCATCCGTAGCATCAGGACGTCCGTATCTGATATTTTCCATAACGGTATCTGAGAAGAGATTTGTTTCCTGAAGAACCACACCCAAAAGATCTTCTAAGGTCATCTTTCTTTATCTTTTCGATGTTTATACCGTCATATCTTATCTTACCGTTTTGAATATCATAAAATCTGTTTATAAGATTTGTTATAGTTGTCTTACCTGCACCTGTAGAACCTACAAAGGCAATCTTTTGTCCCTTGTTTGCAAAGAGATTTATATCATGTAATACTATCTTTTCAGGAACATATCCGAAGTCGACATTTTCAAATACAATATCTCCTTCAAGTTTTGTATATGTGATTTCGCCGTCAGAATGTATATTCTTCCATGCCCAGATACCGCTTCTTGATTTTGACTCTGATATATTTCCTTTGCCGTCTATTTTTGCATTTACAAGTGTAACATAGCCTTCATCTTCTTCCACGGCTTCATCCATAAGTGCAAATACTCTCTGACTTCCGGCGGCCGCCATAACTACCGCATTGAGCTGTTGTGATACGGTCATAAAAGGTCTGTTAAAAGCTTTTACCAGTGAAAGGAATGCGGCTATAGTTCCTATGGTTACACCGAAATGACCGTTTATAGCCAGATATCCTCCAACTACGGCTATTACTACATAGCTTAAATTTCCTATTTGCGCAACTATAGGCATAAGTATATTTGCATATCCGTTTGCTTTTGAAGCGGCCACACAGAGATCTTCATTTATAGCCTTAAATCCCTCTATGTTCTTATCTTCATAGTTGAATACCTTTACAACCTTTTGTCCGCTTATCATCTCTTCTATATATCCGTTTACTTTTCCAAGTGTGGCTTGCTGTATTCCGAAATATTTACCCGAAAGACTTGCGGCCTTACCTGAAGCCTGTACGGAAATAATAATCATAATAACCGACACCACCGTCATCATAGGGCTTAAAATAAGCATTGTTACAAATACGGCAACAAGTGAAATCAATGCTTCCACCAGCTGTGGGAAGGATATTCCTATAAACTGTCGCAATGTGTCTGTATCATTGGTATAGATTGACATTATATCACCATGTGAATGTGTATCAAAATATCTTATCGGAAGTTTTTCCATATGTGCAAAAAGATTTCTTCTTATCTCACGCATGGTTCCCTGTCCTACATTTACCATTATTCTGTTGTATGTATATGCGGCTAACACACCCGCTGTAAATATACATATCAGTTTACCTATCTCAATTGCAAGCGGAGTAAAATCAGGATTACTTTCTTTTGTAAGAGGAATTATATAATCTATAATATCCTGCATAACGGAAGCACTCAGAGAACTTACTACCGCCGATATCAGTATTCCTATAATTACAACAAAGATACTTTTTATAGTTTTTTAATACAAGTGATATTACTCTTTTCATGCTGTCACTTGCAACAACCTGTATAGTTTGATTTATACCGCCTTTTTCTCTATTTATTCCCGACATTATGCACCTGCCTTATCAAAATCCGCATTGCCTTCAGACTGCGCATTTGCTGTGGATCTGTAAATCTCATTAGTCTCAAGCAATTTTTCATGTGTATCAAATCCCACAACCTTACCGTTATCCATTACAATGATCTTATCAGCCTCTTTTATGGATGATATTCTTTGAGAGATAATGATTTTTGTAGTATTCGGTATCTCTTCTTTGAACGCTCTTCTTATCTTTGCATCTGTAGCGGTATCTACAGCAGATGTAGAGTCATCAAGTATCAATATCTTAGGGTTTTTAAGCAGTGCTCTTGCAATACAAAGTCTCTGCTTTTGTCCACCTGACACGTTTGCACCGCCACGCTCTATCCATGTATCGTATTTTTCAGGCATTCTTTCTATAAATTCATCGGCACAAGCAAGTTCACATGCCCTCTTTATCTCATCCAAGGTAGCGTTTTCATTTCCCCAACGAAGATTGTCGATTATACTGCCTGAGAAGAGTACATTTTTTTGTAATACCACACTTACCGCATCTCTAAGACTCTTTATATCATAATCCTTTACATTCTTTCCGCCCACATATACTTTTCCCTGTGTGGCATCATAAAGTCTTGAATAAGATTTACCAAAAGATGTCTTTGAACTACTGTACCACCGATTATTCCTATAGTCTGACCTGATGCTATATGAATATTTATATTTGACAGTACAGGCTTTCCGATACCTGCTTTATATGAAAAGCTTACATTATCAAAGTCGATGCTTCCGTCCTTTACCTCTTTGGACGCATTTTCCTGACTTAATATCACTTTCCTCCTGCAAAACTTCTGCAATTCTCTTTGCACTTGCTTCAGATAAAGTAATCATTACAAATGCAAACGAGAGCATCATCAGGGATATAAGTATACTCATTATATATGAAAAAGAGATGTAAGTTCACCTGTTGTTAATGCTCCAGCTACGATTCTTTTTGCACCGAACCATGACAGCGCAATTATGCAGGCATATATTGTAAGCATCATCAAAGGATTGTTTAATACAACAAGTGATTCCGCCTTTACAAAACAACTCATATAAATTTGTTATAGCCTTATCAAACTTGGATATTTCCTTATCTTCCTGTACATATGATTTTACGACTCTTATACCTGAGATATTTTTCCTGTACATTTGCATTCAATGCATCATACTTTTCAAATACCTGATTAAAGAGTTTAAAAAGCTACGGCAATTATAATAGCAAGGGCTGTAGCTAAAAAGAATATGGCAACAAAGAATATAACAGACATATCTTTTGATATGGATACAGTCATAATCAAAGCAAAAATTAGTGTAGCCGGAGCTCTCATCAACATTCTAAGTATCATTTGATATGAATTTTTGAACATTGGTAATATCTGTCGTAAGCCTTGTAACAAGACTTGCACTGAAAAATTTATCAATATTTGAGAAGGAGAAATTTTGAATATTTCTAAACATACCTTCTCGTAAATTTTTAGCAAATCCGGCTGAAGCATTTGCACCGTAAATACCTGCGGCTATACCGCATATAAGCCCAAGAACGGCAAGTAATATCATTATTGAACCGTATTTTATTACCGCATTGAAATCATTGATTACAACACCTTTATCAATAATAAATGTCATCATATAAGGTATAAGTAATTCAAATATTACTTCACCAATTATAAATACAATTGTGAGCAGGGAAGCAAGTTTATATTCTTTTTATATTTTGCCAATACCTAACATATGTTTTCTCCTCTCTAATATAAAAAGATTGCACATAATGTACAATCTTTTAAAATAAAACATCTTCCATCATTTATATGAATTTCATGCAGAAAAAAGGGACTTGAACCCTCATGATATTGCTATCACACGGACCTGAACCGTGCGCGTCTGCCAATTCCGCCATTTCTGCTTATAAGACCACGTAAGAAAATCTTACGTGGCAAGTATAATACAATACTGATTATTATGCAAGCTTTGATTTTGCAACTTCCGCTAACTTAGCAAAACCTGCAGCATCGTTTACAGCTAACTCAGCAAGCATCTTTCTGTTCATATCAACACCTGCAACTTTAAGTCCATGCATAATCTTTGAGTATGAAAGACCGTTGATTCTTGCAGCTGCATTGATTCTTGCGATCCAAAGCTGTCTGAACTGTCTCTTTCTCTCTTTTCTACCTGCATAAGCACTTGCTAAAGCTCTCATTACAGACTGCTTTGCAATTCTGTACTGCTTTGAACGAGCTCCTCTATATCCCTTTGCAAGTTTTAAAACTCTATTATGTCTTTTCTTTGCATTTAAAGCACCTTTAACTCTTGCCATTTAAAAACCTCCTAACCCTTCGTCAACTTATAGATATGGTAAAAATTTTCTTCATAACTTTTTGCGTTTGTAGCATCTGTTACGATATCTTTTCTAAGATTTCTTTTTCTCTTTGTTGACTTCTTAGTTAAGATATGTGACTTATAAGCTTTTATTTCTTACAAAGCTTACCTGTTCCTGTTTTCTTAAAACGCTTTGCTGCTGCTTTGTTTGTCTTTAGCTTTGGCATAATGAATCCTCCTTTTTATTACAATATCTTTAAGCCTTCTTTGCTGATAAAAACATTACAAACTTCTTCCTTCTGCCTTAGAAGGTTTGTCAGTGTTGCCACTTCTGAAAGAGCTTCGGCAAAATCATCCAAGATATACTTAGATTTGAACATTCTTGCCATTTCTCTACCTCTAAACCTTAGTGTAACCTTTAACCTTATTACCCTTTTTCAAGAAATTTTTCTCGCCGAACTGACTTTAGTATTAAGATCATTAGTGTCAATATTTGGAGATAAACGAACCTCTTTTACTTCTATTGTCTTTTGCTTTTTCTTTGCTTCCTTATCTTTTCTGGCAAGTTCATATCTGAATTTACCATAATCAATAATTTTACAAACAGGGGTTTAGCTGTTGGAGCAATAAGAACCAAATCCAAGCCTGCTTCCTCTGCTTTTTCCCTTGCCTCATTTATTGAAAACTACACCTAACTGTTCACCCTCTGATGAAATAAGACGAACTTCTTTAGCTTTAATCTGTTCGTTAATCAATTGTTCGCTAATACCTTTATACCTCCATTTTCTTTACCAATATAAAAAGGCAGATAGAAAACTATCCGCCCAAATAATCATTTAATCAAAATCAAAAAAATGTTTATATGAACCAAAGTCACTCCTGTGCTAAGGTGAGGCGAACCTGCTTTCTTTCAACGTGTCCATGTTATCAGTTTTTCTTTTTTTGTTTGTCAATCGGTTTTTAAAATTTTTACGGATGTATGACTTCATATCCTTCAATGTCATAATAACCTTCCGGATCCTCATCTCCTCCAAACCATACATGAGAGTAGTTTTTATCCATAGCCACTCCCATAGTTGTTATAAATGACCAGTCATTATCACCTATTATTACTTCATTATGACCTGAAGAACTCTTCCATAAATCAAGAGCCAACTTAGGATCTATTCCAATACTGTGGTATACGGATATTTCATATCCTGCTCCCGTATAGTCTGTCAATTCACCCGGCTTATCCCACATAATCTCTGCATGTTCATGATCTGGTGTGTATGCTCCACCTCTCCAATTACCGTTATTAGACCAGCTGTGAAGATTACCCTGAATACCTCTTTCATCAAGCTGAAGTCTTGGTGTGTAATCATGTGAATCTTTTACATGAGCTCTTGCAACACTTGTAAGAGATTTTGAGAATGACAGCTTGGAAAGTCCAAGGCTCTCCCTGTACTCATTTATCAAATAATATAAATTCGCCTCATCTTCACTCAGTCCATATTCTCTAAGTTCTCGATAACTTTGCTCTTTCACTTTCTCCGTCAACATTATCATTCGGGATAACGGTTGTTGGAACAGTAGTAATACCGCTCTCTATAGCACTCGGTGTTTCCTGATTTTGCCGTATCATTGTTTCATCGGCAGCCGAGTCCTATATTATTAGAATTTTTCTGTTGTATCGTCAGCTACAGGTCCTATACTGTTATTTGTATTTTCAAATACAGAGTTTTCATCAAAGTTATTTAAAGTATTTGTGTCTGCTGTATTATCATTAGATACCTCTTTGAAACCGTCACCGGTCAAAGAATCTACATTATCTAATACAGTGTTATTTTCAGTAGATACCTCTTTGATACCCTCATCGTCCAAAAGAATCTACAACATTCTCATAATTATCACTTAACTCTGCACCCGATCCGATCAAATTTCCCAATTCACTATTTTCAAGCTCAGGTCTTTGATCTTTTCTGTTAAAATATCTTCTGTTTTTCTCTCGTTATCAAGTACATAGTGACCGTCAGGTGTTATTGTATTTACAAGCATAGCACTCGTCCGAAACCCAGATAATAGTTTTCCACCCATGAATCTTCCACCATGTAACCGTTATCATCAAAATAATACCACTTCTTGTTATGTTTTTCCAAGAATCACTCGGGTATGTGCCATCGACCTGTCTATACCACCACCCTATATCATTTTGCTTCCATCCCTCTAAAACAGGAGGTGATGCCAAAGCAGTCATTGATAATAAACAACGTAAAACAAACAAAAATTAATCCCAAGATTTTCTTGCTTAAACCCATTTCAATCTCAAAATAAAACTTTACAGCCCTTCAAAGGCACATAATATATCATAATTTACTTTCTTCATAGAAAGCTCTTCAAGATCGGAATATGATGTGTATCTTTTCAACAGGACCATCAATTTCGTAATCGTTGCTTCCAATGTCATATCATATGCCTCTATAAGACTGAAATCTTTTTTGATTTTTTGACCTACCTGATAAATCTCCATATTGGAGCCCTCATTTACAACCTGAGTCGCCATGACAATGAATTTACCCATTTCCTGCCACTTCTCCATCTCTTCATAGAATTTATCAAGCATATTGTCGGGTATACCCCCAACTCCGAAACTCTCTATAATAATGCAATCATAGTTATCAAATAAATATCCAAGCATGCCCTCTTTCATACCCGGAATCATTTTTAATACACATACCGAATCACTTAAGTCAAGGAAGAATCTTACCCTCTCTCTCATAGGTATGTATGGAATGTATCGTATTATGTGTTTTTCCTGGATTCTTGCAAGTACCGGGAAATTCACACTATGAAACGCATTGAATGATTTTGCCATCATCTTTTTTGCTCTGGTACCGGCAATTACATTACCGTCAAATACCAGAACAACATTTTGAGAATAATCATCACATGCATAGAGAATACTGTCTCTTAAATTTAATTTTGCATCTGTACCGTCTGTACTTATCGGCTTTTGAGCTCCTGTAATAACTATAGGCTTTCTTGAATTTTGTATCATATAGCTGAGAGCCGCCGAAGTATACGCCATGGTATCCGTACCGTGTAAAATTACAAATCCGTCATAGGAATCATAATTTTTTTCAATAGCTCTCGCTATATCCTGCCAGATACCCGGTGTAATATTCGTAGAGTCAATATTGCAAACCTGCAACACATCTATCTCACAAAGTTTTTCCACTTCCGGTACAAATGTCAAAATCTCAGGTGCCGAGAGTGCCGGTGACAATCCCTCACCCATTTGCTTTGAAGCAATCGTTCCACCTGTTCCTATAACTAAAATCTTCTTCATAGTGTACTCCTTATTCGATATACTAGAATACATTCAAATAAGGCAAAACTCAAGTAGAAGATTACCTTATCTCCATACTCCTTCGGCATTTACATGAAATCCGTCAGGAGTCTCTTCGTTAATATACATAGAACCTAGCGGTCTTATGTCCTTATTGTCTCCATAGTTCCAACGACCTGTGCTGTTGTCAAAAGAACCATGTCTGAGCCGGTGGATTCGGATTGAAGAAATACCAGTTTCCATCGATCTTATCCCATGAAACATGCATATGACCGTCGTTTCTGTCAAGGAAGTACCATCTTGTATCGTCAGGATCATGATGCCATCCCTTAATCATCTCACCAAAGAAACCGTCATGATTCATTGAAAGATAGTACCATTTGTTTGTATCTCTGTCTAAGAACCATCCGCTGTCCATGATACCGTCCTGTTCAAAGTGATACCACTCTACCTTTGTTCTACCTTCAAAGGTATAACTGAGTAATTGCCATCCGGTTACTCTCTCACCGTTTGAAAGCTTAAAGATCCACTTTGAGTTATCAAGATTCTTAGCAGCTTCCTCAGGATTGATAAGTTCCCAGTTTACCACCTACTCCTACCGCAATAGGTGTTGATCCTGACCATGTGTTCGCTCTGCCTCTTCCTGTGTTTGAAGCGGCACTACCGCCACCTGAGCTTCCACGACCGCTACCGCCGCCTGAGCCGCCACGGCCACCACCGCTTGAAGAGCCGCCACCGGTTGACTTTCTTCCTGCATTTCTTAATGCAAGCTCAAGTGCATCAAATGCAGCCTTTAATTCAGCTGTAGATGACTTTCTGTTTGTCTTTGTAAGTACAGCCTGTGCAGCATCAATTGCCATTTGCAACATTCCTGTATTGGCAACTTTCGGAAGCTCAATATTTGCCTGCTTAATAAGATCGTCAAGGTCTCTTGCAGCCTGAGCTCTATCTACTCTGTCATTTGAGAAAATAGAGATATACTGTAGCATCAGACAATACTCTTGTAGTTGTATCTGTAGGTATAAATGAATCTCTGTCATCACTACACCTTCATAATGCCATGTGATACCGTTATTATCTACATAGTCATTTGTAATGTTTGCTGTGTACAAAGATGCAAAATCTTCTATTACTCTTGTAGGTGCAATATGAAGTGTGGAAACAAGACTGTTATCTCTTGCATCTCTTACTATAACTTTTCCTACATCATCAGGAAGAGTATATCCCCAAGCATATGTAGAACCGTTTGAAACTGTAATGGAGAACTCTCCTGTATAAGAAGGTGATGTAAAATCAACTCCTGTAAACGGATTTATTGTATTACCGGCTGCATTTGAAGGTGATGCAAGGCTTCCGCCAAGCTCATAGAATCCATAGCTTCTGTTTCCGAGTAAAGCGCCTGTCTCAATATTTGCATCGAATGTAATATTCGCTCCGGTAGGATCTACATAGTTTTCCCAATTTCCTGTAACAGGATCCTTCTTTTGCACATTGAATGTCATAAGGAATACAGACCTAAAGCTGTCATCCGTCTCAAATGCAATAGCATTTCTTGTGGCTGTAGGTATGCTTGATTTTATAATTTGAATTCTAAAATCTCCCGCTTCATTTACAACAGGATAAATAACTCCTACACCCTGGTTTGAACCAAGATTGTCCACGTAGTCCTTAGACCATGTGTTACTTGCTCCAATAGGTGAAAATACTGTCTGTAATGTCACAGGAACATTGGGCATTGTAAATGTAATTCTGTCTCCTGAAATATTGTAGTTTCTAAGACCTCTAACCACATTCCAGCTCTGGAAAATTCTTACCTGAACTATCTATAGGAGCCGCTTTTATTTCTACTTGTGTTCCTTCAGCTACTCCCTGCAAAGGATTTCCTGTAGAAGGATTTGTACCGTTAATTCTCACAAAAGTATACTGTGGATTGGCGTCCGCAATAAGTGTTATATCATTGTTCGGATTAACAATAACAAGGTTTGCAGTGCTTACAGTTGTAGGTGATGTAGTAGCCTGTCTGGTAACAGGATCTGTTGTGGTTCCTGTAGGTCTTGCCACTATCTGATAATTTACATCAGGGTCAAGGTTATCAAATACAATATTATTCCCTGAAGGAGTTTTAAACGGATAAAACTACACTGTTTGGTCTATAAGTGCATAGTCTGTATTTGCAGATAAAGGAGATATTGTAATTTGTGCTTTACTCGATTATTCGGATCAGCTTGTGGCTGAGGATTTATTGCTGTAGGTATTGTGGTAGATGTCGGTGTTGAAACATCACTGTTTGGAACAGGCCTTCCTACAGATACTACCGCCGTCGGCAAAGCTGTATAAACTTGATAGCTCTGTCCCGGATTGAGTGAACTGTCAGTTATCTCACCACCTGTAGAATTTAGATTAATTCCGTTCACTATTTTTACAACATTTCTTGTAATAGGATCGACTATTACATAACGAAGCCTGTATCAATAGTTGACGGATTAATCTGTATTGAAGGTGTTCCGTTACCCGGGTGTAATTGACCGTCAGCTACAGGTGCATTTGCTACAAGTGCTGTGGTCGGCTGAGCAAATGCTGTAAATGTCTGTCCGTTCAAATTATTTATGGGTGTACTTCTATCTAATTTATTAAAATTTGCGTCATACCACTGTATCTGATAACCGGCATCCGAAGTGACTCTGGTGTATGCATCTAAGTCCCCAAATGTAAGATTTTTGTCGTCCCATCATCATTTACATTTAAAAATTTCCGCTTCATCCCCTAATGGAAGTGGTGAAATACGTCTTCCTATATTAAATTTGTATTTATTAAACTGGTTAGGTATTTTTCTCAAATACTGCAGTCAATGTAAAATTGTTTTTAGAACTTGGAATACCTGTAATTGTATCACCAATATTAAGATTTACTTCTCTCTTACCAAGGTCTGCCGGAGTTTCCCATTTTACAAATCTGTACCCTGTGTTTGGTACCGGATAATAGATCATATCTTCAGGTTTGATTTCAACCTTGTACGTATTTGTGCTTGAATCATTATCTCTTGATAGAGTAATCGCACCATCTCTATTAACATCGTAAGTTACACCGCTAGAACTATTGGTTTTCTTAATACTTCCACCGGCTTTCATTGATTGGTATGATCTGGGCTGTAGCAGTAGGATCTATTGTATAAATCACCGCAAACTCATTCGATTTAATAGGGATCTGCACTTGCTGTTTTCAATTTAAATCTTTGATTTGAGTCTGTCCAATCGATCCCAAAGCACCAATAGATGTATCAAATGAGTTTGACCAATCACTTGCATCTCCAACTTGTACCTTTTGGACGATTAACCGCATCCTTTTTATACTTTTTCGATATGGGTGCTGAATATATATATCATATTTTTCCCGGGTTATATCCTGCTTTTATATGTAAATATATTACCTTACCATTCCCATCTACTTCCTATACATCTCTCCAACATTTAGTCCTACTGGTGATGTAGGGTAAAAAGCTATTTGTATCCGGATTTTCCATGAGCTTAACTATTTCATCTGTAATATCTTTACCCCTATCATCTCTATAAACTATATTTAATGTTGTTTTCAAAGTTTGGATTGAGATGATATGTATAAGTTATTTTTACATCTTGGTTTGGCATCTGACCGGTTACTCTACCAGGATTACTGGCAGCATTAACAGGATTTGCCTTTAATTTTTGTATCCTGTATGAGCATTTGCACCTGAAGTAGCCGGTACATCTGCGTGTAGAGTGTACTGTTAGCCGCCGCATTATTTCTCTCACTATCTATATAGTTTATATCAACAGAGTCAAGTATATACCTCGCAGTAGTGCTACCGGTGGAGAATGCTAAGAAAGGAAGAATTTTGGTCCCTATATTCTTATTATCCATGTCGACAAGTGCAGGCTCAATATATGTTTCCCTGCTCGGTTAATTGTTTTAAGTGAACCTGTAGTCGAATTTATTTTTATCAACAACCTGCAATGTCTTTTTATGTCCTGATTTACATCATAATTAAATGTTATTGTGGTATCTTTGTTTATCATAGTACCACTTATATTAAAGTATGAATCCATTGTAAACCCGGCATCAATTGGATTAAAACCTGTAAATGGTGCACCTGTTAGACGATCAATTTTTACTGTAGAATAGATACAGGTTTTCCATTTGCATTAATATTTGTTATCTTGTATCCTCCGGTATTATTGGAGATTGTGGTATACTCTCCAACACATGCTTAGGAGTAGGTGGATCATTGCTTGGAATACCTGGAACATATATATTATTTGCTCGGTTGTATTCTAATTTCAAATCATAAGTCATTGTAGGATCCGGCCCTAATTTAGCATAATATGTTTTTCCTTCACTCGGATAATTAGTACTGTCCATTCTCCAAATTGGAAAAACCATTTTGTTTATCTGTCATCCAATTTTCTATTACATATCCTTCTAATCCAAGCTCTGACCATTTTTTTCCATCAAGTTTCTTTCTATTATCAAATGTTCCAACGTTAGGATCTGTGGCGGACTTTTTTACAAATGGCAAATAAACATAATTAGTTGCACTGTCTACCTCCATTCCCTTAAAATCTCCAGGAGTTGGTAAATTATTGTTGATTAGTGAATTAATAGCTCCACTCGGTATATTCCGGTTTTAAAACTATATATCTAAGAGATGGATTAGTTCATTAAAATTAAACTGTATAGTAGATCCACTTGGATTTTACAGGTTGTATCAAAGGCGCTCTCCCAAACCGGCAAACTTTGCGGCTGGGTTCTAACATTGTTCCCACCAATAGGGTCGCAATTTTTCTTTTCATTGTTTTCTATATTTTTCTCCAATATCACTGAAGTCTCTACCATTGACATTTTACCGTGTAGCCGTCAGGTGTTTTTCATTTTCATACATGGAGCCATATGGTCTTGAAGATGTCTTTACATAATCCCATCTCATATTAGCAGAATTCCACTCATATGTAGGTGCAGGAACCACAGGATTGAAGAAATAGTTCTTTCCTCCAATATTTTGCCATCCTGTAAGCATAGCACCTGAATTGTCCATATAGTACCATCTTCCGTCTTGAGGATCTTTTATGCCATCCTCTAGTCATTACACCATTGTCTTCATTCATGTAATACCATTTATTTGTATTTGTATCGAGTACCCAGCCAAGAACCATTTGACCTTCAAGGGCTCCTTGCACGGTATTCATAAAATACCAGTTCTTTGTAGAAGGATCTTGCATCCATCCTGTTACCATTGTTGACTTTGAATCAAAGAAATACCATCTGCTCACAAGGTTACCATGGCTGTCAGGAATCTGAATCTTTGCCCATGAAGAGTTCAGTGGAAGTCCACCGTTAAGAACAAAAGCTCATCCTCCGGTTACAGGATTTGTCTCCCCATTTACCGTCTGTTCCCAAAACAAAGCTTGTGACATTACTTTCCCTCAAGAGAAGCCTTATTGCCTATTGTATTCTTTCTCTCCGGTGTCAGAAGTATAGAACCTCTTCCTGCGGAAGAATTACCACCTCCGCTTGCACCTCCGGTTCTTCTGTTTCTGTCAGCAATTCTGCCGTTAGATATATTGCTGTATCTGTTAATAACATCAGCAATCCGTCAATAGCTCTTTGAAGCTCAGCATAGTTTGCCATTCTTCTGTGATCGATACCGTCTTTATCCAAGATATCTCTAGCCCAAGCTAATGTATCCATAGCTTCCAATATCTTTTTCTCTGATAGTATCAGCCTCACCGGCCTTCAGATAGGATCACTCAAGTAAATCTTTTGCTGTTTGAATTGTATTTCCAAGATCCACTCTGGCTTTGTCTACCTTCGGCTTGTTATTTTCATAATAAGCATAGATAGTCATAGCCTTTGTAATATTCATTGAAGGATCAAATACAGAGAGAGAATTCTCCTTCTTTGACCAGTTCTTATAGTTGTATTCCACACCGTAAATATCTTCAAAAGGTGTTACAAGATTACCTGCCGTTTCTCCGTCTGCATATGCTTGTACAAGAGAATAGTCAAGAGAATAATTCGCATCTCCACAGCCTCTTTTCTTCTAACCTTAAACTTATGATAGAAGTTTCTGCTTGTATCATTCAAGTGCTGATAGTCAAGTACCGGCTTATTGTCTACAAATACAACCTTAAATATCTTTGAATAAACCAAAACATAAGTATGGTTCTAGATTTGCAGTAAAATTTAAACAATCCCGCTATTATCAAGGTCTCCTACATAACTCATGGCAACAGGTGTACCCTGTAGTTACGTCAAAAATCTCATAGTCAAGCTCGATCTGTATCTGCAGCCGAAGCTGTGTTACATCAATACTTGCATTTGAATCTGTAGCCTCCGACTCTTTCTTCCGTCAACATATCTTTCAAGCTCTATATCAGGGCATATGCTGTCATATGCATCAGGATGATCCACACCTGAAACAGAAACAGGCTTTACCAAAGCGCTTTCAGCATTGCTTGCATTTCTCTTTGAGAATATAACTCGTAGTCAACCTTGGCACCGTTTATACCGATCAGAGACTGATCCCTGTGGTGTTGTAAGATCATGTGCCAGAGCAGGTATCTGATTCGGATCAAGTCCGAACTCTCCTACTGCACCGCCTCTGATTTCTTCATCGGCATCCGCATCATCAGGCTGCAATCTTTGGCAAATCATATACCGCCTTGAAAAACAATATTTGAGTTTGACATTGTAAATGAATAATCATTATCAAGTATCTTTCCGGTCACCCCTACAGCTCTACCTGCAAGAACCCGCCAATACTTAAAGTTGTATCCTGCAGAATTAACCATATCCGCATGCAGATTTACAAGATCTCCGGCCTTTTGCTTCATTAAAGCTTCCTGCATTAACGCTGTTGGCTCCAACCATTACAACTTCACCGTTTACAGCTTCTACAATATACTTAGGTGCATCGGCCATATCTCCCGGGTTAGCTGTAATTGCATTTCCGTCAGGTAATTTACTTAGAGGATCAGGTATTGATGTATCACCCTTTCTTCTTGCAACTACTGTGTATGTCTCGTTAGGATTAAGGTTTTTGAAAGTAACTATTGAAGGATTTCCTGATGATCCTATCCATCCGTTGTCACTTCCCGGATAATTTACAACATTTCCGTTTTCGTCAATAAGTGCATAATCCGCATCGGGATCGGCAGGATTTATAACAATCTGAGCCATTCCGTCATTCTCAGGATCATAACCTACACTGTAGTTATTCTCAACTGTAGGTATATATGTATCTATAGGTGCTGATATATTACTGCTTGTAATACTTGAAGTAGGATTTCCAACAACCGCAATAGTATCAGGTGTACCCTCTTGAACATCATAGTGTGCTCCCGGAATAAGATCCGGAACATTAGTAATGCTTCCAATAGCATCACCTGTGACCACAGCCACTATTTTTCCGTTCTTGTCACTTATAACATATACATTTCCCGGGGTTGTACCGTTTATTCTTATTTCACCGCTTCCATCATTTCCAAGATGACCTGTCGGTACTATAGAACCTATAGTAAGTCCCCATGTAACAGGATCCTTAGTAAAGTTTGCATAGTATGTAGCATTATTTACAAGCGGACTTGTTGCAGTCATCGCATTATTTCACTGTCACTCCAGTTGGCAAAGTTGTAGTTTACTACCGGAATAGTGCTGGTAAATCACTTTGAATCTGTCCCCATTTATAGTCATATGGCTTATGAAGCGTAGTAGGTGTTCCAACACTTCCGTTTGAATTTGCGTAAAAGTTTATATCAATCCACATAGAAGGATCTTCAACAAATTTTGCATAAAAGTGTAAGCGGTGTGCTTCCTGCTGTAGCTGTATCTGAAGGTAATGGAGCATTATCAACTACAGGTATAGTTGCTGCAGCATCCATATACCAACCGTCAAACATATAATAACGATTAGCTACCGTTCCCGGATACTTCCCTGAGCATTAAGCTTTTTAAATGTATCTGCTTTTACTGTTACCTAAAGTATGTACCGTCACTGCAAGGAATGTAGTCGGAACTCCGGGCAGCAGTGCACTGATACTTTCCCTCATTATTTGGAGAAGCCGCTACTTGAAGTTAATAGCTCTCCACTTATTCGGATCACGGCTAGGTTTGTAGTCAACACTCTATCAGTCCCTGTGGATGAAATAGGCATGGCTCCTGTTAATGCACCGTCAGTCGCATTTACACTTCCCCATGTTGAACCAGAAGGATTAATATCTGCAGATGAATTACCATCCCAGATATATCCATATAGCTTGTCTCCTACTGTAGTTCCTATTGCAGGTATTTGCATATTTGTGATAGGAGAACCTGGTGCTATAGCATCCACACTGCTTGCAAGTACACTATTCGGTACTTCTCTGTCAAAGAATCTACGAACAAGATTATTTGAAGAGTCGGCAGTATAAATATATGTGATTTCTACATCTGATTCGGCATATGTGCAGTAAATTGTCCACTTTGTCTGATCATTTGTTGTAATAAATCCAGGTGTATTAAGACCTGTTAAATATGGTTGCCCAACAATATTTAAACTTTCCGTTGCACCTTTGGTTATGCTAATGATGTATAATCATATCCTGTAATAGCTGAATCAGGTTGACTTGAGAATATCTGCTCAGCATTAAGTCGACCACTTTGAGAAGGTGCCAATGTATTTCCTGAACTATCTTTATGCAAAATAGTATATTTAAATGTTTTATTAGGATCTACTTCATAAAAATACGTAAGGTCTACACCTGTTGTATTCATAGTACCGGTAGCTTGTCCCTCATCTATGTCGTTTTTCGGTTTTTACAGTTCCGGATAAGTATGGATTAAATACACCGGTATTAAATTTATAACCAACAATAAACACTTTATTGACGAAAAGTGAATCTGTAAATTTATGTTGAGTAGGGTGGCTCAGTACCACATTCTACTTCTAATGCCAGATTTGAATTTTTGTGTTTAACTACAAAATTATGCTTTGTCTGATCAGGAGTCCATACAGCATATAAATAAACATTACCTGGAGTATCAGGATTTGGGTATGGTGTACCTGCTCGAACAAATGATACACCATCCACATCACCTGCATCATATCTTCCACTGTTGTTTGTGTCTCTATAATATTTCCACTCAACAAAATTATAACCATACCTTGTTGGAGTCCGAACATCTCCTAAAAGTAGTTGCACCTGTGGTTATATCTCTTCTACAGATGGAATACTTATTCCACCCTGAGAATCAAAAATTATAGCGAACAACATTTTTCTTTGAAGGAAACAGTTATATTTACAGGTGTTGTTCCCATTGAACCAGTAATATTTCCATTATCGTTACCAGAATCATCCTTTTCTGCACTAACATCAGTTACTGTAGAAGGTATAGTAACTTTATCGAAAACATATCTTGAATATGTTCCTGTCAAATAGGAAGCTTTATAGCTTATACTGAGCCCGCTGCAAAAGGTTTTGTGAATGGATTTGAAGTTACCTGCTGTTCAGCTGGGGTTGTACCAAAAGTCATATTCGTAAAGGTATACTTGTACCTTCTTCATCAACTATAATTAATTGAGAAACTATAGACCCTGGAGCCTTTAAATATGCAACATTCTGGATTTGGTTTACTTCACCATTTATTGTTGTACCTGTTCTCACCCTGATTTGCAGTATTTCCAGGTACGATCGACTGAGCTGGCTTATCAGCTTTTAATGTTATTAACTGTATATGGTACAGCAGTTCCAGCTGTTCCTCGGCCATACTAGTCTAGTACTGTACTTCCCTCGGTATTAGCCTGAGGTAGTCTTGACTCATCAGCTTCGTTTACACCCTATATTTCCTGTTAACTCTGCCCCTTGGGTATATATAAATAATTAGCACCAAGAGCAATATTTGAAGGTGTAATTATGGCTGCATATGCTGGCGTCAATGTCGAACTTGATGCAGCATCTAAAAGTACTAGTAATACTTTCATTATCTATAATATTTACTTGTCCATTTAATGTAAATGGATATACATCTTCTAGGTGGATTTCCTGTTATAATTTTTGCATCAGCAAGGCTGACTGCAGAGATATACACCTCATTAGAATAATTATGTTTTATATCAATCTTGCCTGTTCCAGCATTTGCTGATATTTTTGCCAGTAGCTCCTACATATATAGCGGAAGCTTTTGCAGTTTCATAAACCTTATTTCCTGTAAGTGTAGTTCCTGACTTTAGTTCAACTGCCCATTTACATTTATCAACGATCCCGTTACTTTTGTTCCTTTAGCCTCTGTATTTGTGCTATTACCATCTATTGTTATATTTGTAAGTGTCAATGTCTTGTTTGCCGGAACATCAATAATATCTCCGGAAAAATCAGACTTACGAATAAGCTTCTTAATACTACCTGCAGGCATATCATTCGGATGAGTTCCGTAATAACCCGGAGCATCAGACACACTCATTGTTCCAATCTTATCATATAAACTTGTCTGAATTGTAAGACTCTTCAGATCTCGATGTACTGCTCCAGTTAAGTGTTGCAGGTACCTCAGTATCATCCATAACATATATATACGCCTTTTTCAGTTCCACTGGCTACTATCGCATCTATAGCAGCCTGTATTGTCCTATATGGTCTTGTTATATATCCGGTTGGAGCACCATTTTGATCAATATAAGTAACACTACCGTCTGGTTGATAATCAATACTACCATCTGCCTTGGTTTTAATACCATAAGTAGGATCTACGTAGTAAAACCGATACTCATCAGATACTTCAAATGTAGCACTCTTTGTTTCGCCCGGTGCCAAATCAAAGTAGGCTGAAAAAGCAGCTGCAGAGTCATAACCTGAACTAATGAATCCCTTTGTTTTAGAAAAATGCAAAACCTGTATGATAAACAGCATCTTTCGCATCTTTGGGTGGTGTTAAATCAAATTGACCTGCCCAGACTCTTCCAACTCCTGACTTTACCTTTACATCAAAATCAGATAGTTGATATTTTCCACCATTATTTGCCATCATATGAAGATGATTTCCACCTGTGTAACTAAAAATAGGTGCTTCATCATGATTATATAGAAATGTATCTGACTCATTACCTATCATAAACTTTATAGGATCACTTGTTGTATTTGCCACTGTGTAGGTTACAAGCAAGTTCTTATCATCATCATCAGGTTTAATCTCCTGACGAACTTCTATCTTTTTCTGATTTACCTGGTACTTGAAGTTGTGTAATAGCACCATTATACGTAGCAGGAAATAGTTTTACAGGAACCCTATCGTCCATATATTTTATTACATGATTGCCATCAACATTCGCAAATCTAATTACTGCGCCTGGATCACCCAATAGATTGGTAGGACTTGGATTAACGACCGGATAATTTTCATGAAAATTATGCCCCTGTAAATATGCTCCTTTAGGTGTTATTCCATCTGACTCATATAATACTCTAGGGTCTAAATATGTCATACTTGTTGAACTGATATCACTGTCAGATCTTGGTTCTCCAAAACCATAGTATGTAACCCAATAATCCATTCCATAAGCAGTACGCACCGTAGTATCATATCCCTTTTTGGTGCCACTTGGATCAAAATCTGACCTAGCTTCATCACTATCATCTATCACTGCTGCTATATTAAATGAGTTTGTATTCCATACATTTGGAGACGCGTAAATATTTCCCTCATCGGCATATTGCCCATATGCAGAATATGTTCCTGCCGGATCAAAGTTAGAACGTATTCCCGTTAGTCCCTCTCCCATCTTCTGAAACGTAAATCCAGTAGATGAAGATGATCCATAACTTACTCTATTATTACCTGTACCGTTTGTTATCATATACGGATATCTATCCCCATTATCTGTCAGGCTTGTATTCGGCACCAAGCTGCTCGGCTCACATCCATCTCCCAAAAAGGCAGGCGTTGTTGCCACCATTAAAAGGATAGTAGACCCAGCCAGCAGTCTTTTTACCCTTGTGATTATTCTTTTTCATATATCACCTCTATTTTTCTTTTCGTACAAAATAAAATCATTATCTTGTTATCCTCCAATGAAATATAAAGAATCTAAAATCGTATTTTTTGCACCTTAAACAAGAGTTTCCTACCCTAGCCCAAGTAAGTTACCCTTGTTTTTATTCACAAATAAGGGTTTCTTACCCTAGCTCAAGTAATCTGCCCTGATTTCATATCCTTTATTTACCTTTGTTTGCCCTCTTGCATAGGGCAAACCGCCCAATTTAATTTAAAACAATCTTCTTAATAAAAGAATGCATTTTTGCTTATATGAATCTAGCCCTTATCCATTAAAACAAAGACTTCTATTTTATTGCATTCTTGCTTTTGCAAAAATGAAAATTTACCTGATTAACCTCTACACCTCCTTATAACAATTTATAAATCCTTACTATTCTACTCTTATTTTATTATTTTTTGGAACTATCAAATGATACATTGAAAGTTTTTTCTTAAACTTTTCTTACTTTTTATATTTATACTTATTTTAATGCTTTTTTATAAAGCAAAAATAGTGCAAATGATAATCTCATTCACACTATTTATTAGCCCTGTATCTTTTACAGCTCCGGCATAAAGATTATATTCAGTCTGCCTGTTTTTCATTTTCTATTATCATCGTATCTATATCAAAAAGTGCCCTAATATTTTCTCTGTCAACATCTCTTTCGGACTTCCTACATCAAATATTTTCTTGTTTTTCATCAAAAACAAGTCTGTCACAATATGCTGCTGCTATATTAAGATCATGCACACAACAAAAGTATTGTAAGACTTTGTCTTTAAGTATATTCATAATTTGATACTGATATCCTATATCCAAATGGTTTGTCGGTTCATCAAGAAGAATTACAGGTGTCTTCTGACTTAATGCCCTGGCAAGCAAAGTTCTTTGCTTTTCTCCACCTGATAATGAAAGAAAATGTCTGTTTTCATATCCCGAAAGTCCCACTTCCTTGATATATTCGCTTACAATTTCCCTGTCTTCTTCACTGCTTCCGGAGAAAAGTTTTTGATGTGCAAATCTTCCAAGCATTACCATATCATAAACCGTCATATCAAAATCAACAATATTTTTCCTGTTGCATTACGGACATCTTTTTAGCCGTTTTTTCTGTTTGAGAGTTGGGACAAATCCTCTCCGTCTATAAATGCCGCACCGCTGTCCGGAGTAAACACCTTATAAATATTTTTAAGCAGTGTAGACTTACCGCAACCGTTAGGTCCTACAATACCTACAAACTCTCCTTCTTTTACGCTTATATCAATACCGTCTATTATAATCTTTCCGTCAATGGAATAAGTGATTCCCTTTGTTTCAAGTTTTTCATCCTCTTCCTCCGTTATTGGATTTTTAATCAAGTATAAAAGAAAGGCGCTCCAAAGAAAGCGGAAACTACACCGATTGGAAGTTCTTCAGGTGAAATAACAACTCTTGATATAACATCCGCCAATACAAGAATGTTCCTCCAACTAAAGTTGCGGCAGGGTATTAGCCTTGTATGCTTACTTCCTACCACCGATCTTGTAATATGCGGAATGGTAAGTCCTACAAATCCGATTACTCCGCTGATTGAAACGATAACACCTGTAAGCAATGTCGCTACCAATATCATTATCAGCTTCAACTTTGAAGTGTTTACACAAGTGTCATTGCCACATCATCACCCAAAAGCATTGCATCCAGCATCTTTCTTATGGAATATATCACTATAAAAACAAAGTATGAATGTAATACTGACATACATAAGTCTTTCCCATGTGATCCGCTTAATGAACCCATCATCCAGTACTGTGCAGTTTTTACTTTATCCGAGCCTGTCCTTTTGCATATAAATCATCAGATTTGTTGCAGCTCCGAAAAGTGGCTACCGCTATTCCTGCAAGTATGAGCTGAGTTGCCGTTATCTTATTTCTTATTTTTGCTATGTTAGTGCAATAATTATAGAAATTACCGCACCTATAAATGCACCAAAGCATTGTACCGTAAGGATAGCAAAAATCAAAGATCCATACATTATCAGTAAATACTGCACCAGCCGATGCTCCCCTGTGAAATACCGAGTACATAGGGATCGCCAATGTATTCTTTTGTTAGAAGCCTGCATTATGATTCCGCAAAAGTGTAAGTCCCGCTCCAACAAAGAATGCAACGAATACTCTTGGGAATCTGATATCCCATATGATGGATTCAATACTGTTATCCCATGTGACTTCCACTACTCTCCTACCGCTGAATTTATTAGCTAAAAATCCGCAATGTCCTTCAGTTCAATGTCCACACTTCCTAAAAATAATTGAGATTACTATTGAAACGCAAAGTATTAGAATCATAATTAAAGATAAATCCTAAATATGTACTCTTTTGATTCAAGAGGTAAAAAAATGTTTTTAAATTTTGACATATTAACTCCTAAAATAAAACTGCCACAATCAGTGACAGTTTTATATGTAAAAAGTATTTGAATTTATCAGATAGAATTCATTTGCCATAAGCTTTTACGGCATTTGCAGAACCTGCAGAACCCTGCATATCCGAGCAGCATGCACTATATATTCTTCCTTCTTTTACTGCACGAAGATTTTTGTAAACTCATTTGTCTCAAGGAACTTCTTCTTTGCCTCAGTATCATGATCGTAGTCAAGTATAAGAATCACATCCGATCTCTTGCAACAACCTCTTCCCATGAAGGAGTTGCCCATCCCTTATCAATATCATTAAAGATTGAAATACTGCCTGCAAGCAATCATATCTCCGGTATTCCTTGACAAGCTGTAAAAGTGCATCCTCACCCGAGTCATATCAAACACTGAAACCGGATTTTTATAAACATCCTCACCAAGCGTATTCTTTACTTCTTCTATAGTGTCTTTCATAGCCTGAACTCTTTGCTCAGCAACATCACTTACACCGAAGATATGTCCCAAAGTATTATAGTCCTTATATACATCTTCCATAGTTGCCTTATCTGAACATGAATATGGGAAATAAGGAATAATATTATTCTTTAGGCACCAGTCTACAGAGAAATTGTCATCTGAGAAAAGTGAATCCCAGCCAATCATAAAATCCGCATTTAAACTTAGGATTTTGCTCCTTAGATGCTTTTATTAAGATTTTGTCCGTCAGGTAGAATCTTATTTAATTTATCTCTTGCCGGAAAATCATTTACCGTATCAAGGCAGGCACCTCTTGTATACCCGGCTATATGATCTTCAAGTCCTAAATCCAGGAAAAAATCAACCATCTGATCACCGTCTGCTACCACCCTCTTTGGTGCTGAGGTAAACGTCTCTTCCATATTTTGTCCGGCTCCCGATCTTTCGAGGTTTAAAGTGATTGTATATGGCTCATATTCTTTTTGCTCAGAGTCATTGTCAACCTTTTGTACATCTTTATTTACCGTGTACTGATCGCGCTAGAACCTACAACTCTTTTGATTGCTACATCCTGCCAATGCAAGTAATGATATGCCGATTCCGACAAATAATGCTGTTTTTTTCATTTTTCTCCTTCAAATAATTCCGGTTAGTATACAAAAATAAAAATTTGTAACAATTAGATATTTTAGCATTTTAATAAATAAGTCAATATATGATTCTAAGTTTTTATGCAATGTGCCTATACCCTTTTGGGTATTATTATATTATCTTAATTCCATACTTTTTGCATTATAAAATTGAAATCCGTTTTTGCTGCAAAAGCTTTCAATGTCTTTTAACAGACTTTTATTTGCACCGTATTCTAAAAGAAAAACTTGAATGTCCTGTGCTTTTTACTCTTTCCAAGTATCTGATGAAGTACTCTCTTTCTTCTATGCTCTTTTCAGTATATGTTTTATGTTCAAAATCAATATCCGTAAATACACATTCCTGATTAACCCCGTCAAACATTTCCTTTGCGATTTTTTTCATCTATGCATTTGCTTGCGAATGTATCTCCGCAGTTTATTATAGTATCAGATTATACTTCTAATTCCCTTCAGTATTGAACAAAGTCCGTCAAATATTTTCTCTTCAGGGAAACTGATAGTACACATCACAGTTATCTATAAAAATCCGTCAAAGCCTTTATCTGCGATATTTTTTCCAAGCTCATCTACTATAGATTTTTGCCATTTCTTATCAGAGACATCCATCCAATACTCATCTTCCCAGTTCTCATATGCACTGAGTGTTTTATCTTTATACTTCTCATAGTATGGACGATAGTTTTCCAAAGAACCTATATTAAGGTAGGCATATATATTTTATTCTTCTCATGTAGTTTCTTTTATATCATCTTTATTAAATTCGGTAGGTTCAAGTACAAGGACTTTGTAATTATTAAGTTTCATTCCATCTTCTTTGCTGATGCCTATAAATACACCGTAATGTTTTTCCTGTATAAAAATCGGCTTTTAGCAAAGCAAAAGAACAATACCGCAGATTACAACCACGACGATAACCATAAACTTTTTCATGGAAAAACTCCTCTATAGTTGATACATCCTATTTATATCAATTATAAATATTTAAATCAAGTATATAGTCTTACATAAAAGTAAAATATACTTGACATAATGTAATCGTAGAGTTATATTGATGATGTAAAAACATATATGACATTTTTGTCTGAAAGGAGTTTTTTTATGGAATATTTTATGATTGGTTTGTTTTTGTAGGTGTATTTGGAGTTTTTGCTTTTAATTCAAAAAGTCGAAAGAAGAATATGATGAAAGACAGTTGGCTGTCAGAGGACATGGTTATACTTATGCATACTTTTACCGTATTGATACTTTCAAGTTTAAACTTATTCACAAAAGATACTGTATCATTACCTGTTTCAAATGATCTCATAAGTGTTATAATACTTTTTATATCAGGTATTGTACTGAATACTTATATTATTTTTAATGACGCCTGCGGCAGTTATAAAAAGAATAATTATATAAAGCAATTTATCACCTATATCATTATATCTTTATTAAATGCCTACTACTTAATAAGGTCTGTATCAGATCACACATTGTTTAAAGACGGAGTATTACAGTTTAGAGAAGGCATAAATCTTATTGCAGCTGTTGCTATTATTATCTTAGCTTTAAACTTGGTAATAAAACTGGTGATAGACAAATGTAAAAAAGATGAGGAATAAGGTAACTATGAAAAACCTTAAATTAAAATCCGCCAGAGCCGCCAAAGACCTCTCCCAACAGCAGCTTGCAGATCTGGTAGGTGTCAGCCGCCAAACAATAAATGCTATAGAAAAGGGAGACTACAATCCCACAATTCGCCTATGTCTATCCATCTGCCGCGCACTTGATAAGACTTTGGATGAATTGTTCTGGGAAGAAGAATAAGAGGGTGCTTGCCCTCTTATTTTATCTCTATCCTGCAAATAAATCCTGTATTCTCACCGTTAGTAAATTTTACCTTCCATCTATGAAATGCTGCTACCTTCTTAACTATCTTTAGTCCAAGTCCATGTTTTCCGACGCTTTTTGCTCTCGGCGTATGATCTTTGATTAATTCTTTGTAAAAACTCGTTAGGTACTCCGCTTCCGCCATCTCCTATCTCCCAAAACAGTTTTTATCTTCTTTATATGATTTATATAGATGCTGCATCCTTCAGGATTGTGACGAAAAGTATTATTTAAAAGATTTATCACGGCTCTTTCAAACAGTTCTTCATTTAATGAAACTTCATATTTTTGCAACTCATCATCTATGTTCAGTTCAAAATCATACTTATACTGTGCATCAATATCAAGTGAATTTATCATATTACTTACAATCTTTCTGATAAGTGTACTTAAACAAACCTTGCTTTTTTCAAATCTTTTTGTACCGAAGTCGAGCTTACTTGTAATATTTAAATTCTCTACCAATGCTCTGATGCGAAGTCCCTGACTTTCAATAATCTCGGACTTTCTTTTTATTTCATCCATACTGCTTTCTTTGGGAATCATTTGTGCATTACCTAAAATAACGGCAAGCGGTGTTCTGATATCATGAGAAACTCCGGCAATCCACTCTACCCTTTCTTCCTCTATTCTTCTTTGTCTTGCTTTATACATCCTTATAGAAACAAAGATAAACAAAATAATATTAAAAATAAATAATAAAGGAGTTATTTCAAGAATGTCAAAACATTATTCGCATCATATTCCAAAGTATGTTCCATATATTTGCATCCAACTTTCCGACTATCAGCAATCTGTCTTCACTGACTATATAAGTACGTACAGGATAGTCATCCAGATAATACCTTGTAAACTTGGCCACATCCTGTAAAGTATACTTTGATTTTTTCAAAGATTCAGGCATATTTTTCAGACCATGTAATATTTCCGGTACTGTCAAGTAAAAATGCAAATTCATTATTCTTTTGTAACTGTGTACTTTCTTCATCACTTAGACTATACTCACCGCTATTGTATGATAAGCTGTCCATTATTTCGCTTGCATCCGTATAGTTTATATCCGAGCTTTTGTACATTACAGCCATACAGATTATTAAATCCACAAACAATATGGCTATGGCAAAAACAAGTACCCATAGTATAAATTGTAATCTTCTCTCCAAGCTTTTTCTCATATCTTCTCCATCTTATATCCCAAACCTCTTACCGTCTTTAGAAAAATCGGTTTTGAAGGATCTTTTTCTATCTTTTCTCTCAAATGGCGCATATGTACAATTAAAGAATTTTCAAGTCCGAAGCTTCCGTCCGGCCAAAGCTCTTCACAAAGCATATCTGTAGTTACTATCCTACCTCTATTTCTATAAAGAATTGAAAATAATGTAAGTTCTTTGGCTGTCAAGGTTATGACATCTCCATTCTTTTTTACAATACCTCCCTCTATAGAAACTCTGCTTTCACCTAAAACAATATCTGATGTGTTTTCATCAAGTGAATAACATCTTCTAAGTACCGCACCGATACGTAGTAACAATTCTTTTGGAAGGAAGGGTTTTGTTATATAATCATCCGCTCCCAGTCCAAGACCATGGAGTCTGTCTTCATCCTCATCTCTTGCCGACAGGAAGATAACAGGAAGTTTAGGAAATATGCGACACTTTTTAATTCCTCATAAAAATCAAATCCGTTGCCGTCCCCAAGCATTACATCAAGTAAAATAAGATGAATCTGAGTACTGTCTATTTTCTCTCTTCCTTCCTTTTAAATTATCGGCATATTCTATATCAGTATATCCGTCATTTTTTAAAATATCTCCTAAAACCTTTGATAATTCCGCTTCATCATCAATTATCAGAATTTTACAGTCTTTCTTTTCCATATATACTCCTAAATTGTTTTGTTTTTCTTATTATATCGCATTTAAGTAAAAGTCGCTATATAAAAATACCTTTCTTAATGTAAACATAATGTGAGAGATAATCGGATCAGAGTGTTCTTAGGAATAAAACACGAGTTATACTTGTTGTCCGGAGAGCTTATACTATAATGTTTCACTATAAATTTGCTCAAATTTTCAGGAGAATATCAATGAAAGTCTTATTTGTAAACGGCAGCAGTCACAAAAACGGTACTACAATGCAGGCTGTAAAAGAAATGCAAAAAGTATTCGAAGCTCAAAATATAGAAACCGAAGTAATTCAGCTTGGAAATAAGCCTATACAAGACTGTATTCAATGCGGATACTGCTATACACATGCTAAATGCGTATTTAATGACGATGTAAACGAGTTTATAGAAAAGTCAAAGGAAGCCGACGGTTTTATCTTTACAACACCAGTATACTACGCTCACCCGTCAGGAAGAATACTTTCATTCCTTGATCGCGTGTTCTATGCGGCAGGAAGTATTGAAGAAAATCCTTTTAAGTTTAAACCGGGAGCATCTGTTGCTGTAGCAAGAAGAGGCGGAACAACAGCATCTTTTGACGTACTCAATAAATACGTCGGTATTTCCGAGATGCCGATAGCAGGCTCAACCTATTGGAATATCTCACATGGGGCAGTAGCTGAAGATGCAGCTAAAGACCTAGAAGGAATGCAGACAATGAGAAATCTTGCCAAAAACATGATTTGGATGATGAGAAGCTTTGCACTGGCAAAAGAACACGGTATTCCTTATCCTGATACTAAAAAAGACGCACATACAAACTTCATAAGATAAAACTAAGCGATATGGGATATTCCATATCGTTTTTAGTTTCAAGTTTAAACTCTTAATGTAATCATAATGTAGAGATAATCTTCATTTAATCTTCATTCATTATCATATTCACATATCAAGCAAGGAGAAAAACAATGACTGAGACAATACTTGAAACAAAAAATTTATCTAAAAATCGTGTACATGACTTATCCATGAGTGTACCTAAATCCTGTGTATACGGATTTCTCGGACCTAACGGAGCCGGAAAAAGTACAACATTAAAAATGATTTTAGGACTTATAAAGAAAGACTCGGGAGAGATAAAACTCTTCGGTGAAAAAGTTTCAAACAAGAATCTTTTAAATCTGCTTCATCAAACTGGCAGCCTTATAGAAAATCCCGGGAGGATACCCTCAGTTTAACCGGACTTAAAAATATGCGGATCATGCAAAGTTAAAAGGCGTTAAAGAAACTGAAATAGAAAAAAAGCTCTGAAAACTGTCAGGCTGTACGAACAAAGAGATAAAAAGCTTGCCGCTTATTCACTCGGTATGAAGCAAAGGCTCGGTATCGCTATGGCACTTCTTGGAAATCCGAAATTACTCATATTGGATGAGCCTACCAACGGCCTTGACCCTGCCGGAATAATGGAGATTAGAAAACTAATAACTTCCCTACCGAAAGAAAGAGATATAACTGTAATTATCTCAAGCCATCTGCTTAATGAGATAGAACAAATGGCTGACTATGTGGTATAATAAATCATGGTCAAATGCTGTACCAGGGAAAGCTCTCAAGTCTCGAATCATCAGGTCAGAGTTTGGAGCAGATTTTCCTTAAGCTTACAGGGGAAAAGGAGTCATTATGAAACAAATCAGCTTAAATAAGTCATTATCCATTGAATTTACAAAAAATAAATTCCTGATTTCCGCATCATTATTATTTATTGTAACAGGACTAAACTATTTCTACATCTCATATGGAGATTTACCTAAAGGACAGGAATGGCAGATGATCTTCAGTTCGATTCCGTTTTTAAATACAATGTTGATTTCCATTATGATGTCGGTACTGGCAAGCAGATGCATTGATATAGAAAATAAAGGAAATATGTGGAATACTCTTCCAACACTGGAAAGCAGGAAAAAACTCTTTTCTTCCAAACTTTTATTCGGCTTAATACATATAGCTTTATTTTGTTTTATACAGACAATAATAATTTTATATTTAGGTATTAAATTTATGATTGGTGGAGGATTCCCAATCTTTGCATTACTTCAGACTGAATTTGCAGAGATTATTTTCGGAATGATTATATTTCAGCTTCAATGTCTGCTGTCATTAAAGTTCAGGAATCAATTTGCAGCACTTTCAATCGCATTCGGAGGCACACTTGCAGGTGTATTCATTGCTTTTGTAAGTAAAGCGGCACTTACTCCATGGTCCGTACTCTTTTCTTTAAGTACAGTTACTATGGATTATGACTCTGCTACAAGAAATATGCTGCTTTCATGGAATGCAATAGATATAAAAGCGATATTTATAAGCTTTTTATATTTCTTTGTTACATATAAGCTTAGTCTATCCGTATTTAATGATCCTGAAACAGGTAATTTTAAGATTGCTCATGTACATAGGAAAAGCAAAAACGCTCATACACTATTGCCGGCCGAACTTATCAAGATGAAGAGAAACCCTGTATGGATTCCGTTTGCATTGATTCCGTTAATATCTGCCGGCATCGGTATTATAAATTTCCTTTCAAATCAAGGAGTATTATCATTTGACTGGGCGAATCTTTGGACACAGGAGTCATTATTTTTAGGTTTGTTTTTCTTATCACCTTTAATTGCCATACTTGCAAGCCTTGATTTTCGTATGGAACATCTTGGAACCAACTGGAATATAATGCTTACATCAAGCTCACGCTTCAAAGTATTAAAGGATCAAATGGCTTACTGTAGCTGTCATTTCAACTGTTTGTATGTTATGGATTGCATTTTATATATATTGTTTCAGGAAAAGCTTATCAGGATTACGGAAGCATACCGAAAAGAATTCTATTTAAGAATCCTTTGCAAGTATACTTTGTATTGATTGCTATTTCAAGTTTTCAGTGTTTGCTTTCACTGATCATACCTTCATTGCAATACCCTGTAGGACTATGCCTTCCTTGGAAAATATTTTAGGACTTCTCCTCACAGTAAAAGGATTTTTCTATGCAACACCGTTTTTCAATGCTCATATACTCTATGGGCAGCTAAATATAACCGGTGAAATAAATCTACCTGTTGTAATAATAACTTGTATGCTTTATATTTTTCATTTCTTTTTGCCATAGGATTGCTTTATCTAAACAGAACCGATATAAAAACGGGGAAGGTAGAGGAATATTTAACAAAAATACAGCCTTGATACTTATTGAGATTAAGGCTGTATTTGATGTTTTATCATTGCCTCCTCTCTTTCTTTATTAAAATCAACTTTCGTCTTTATTTTTCTCTTCTTATTGCCTCTAATCTTTCAAATGCTTCCATTTTTCTTCTGTTATTACTTTTTCTCTCTCAAATCCAGATACATCAAATCCGCATCTATATATTCGCCGTTTATTTTTGAAAAAGCAGGCATCCGGCCGATTTTTACAAATCCGAACTTTTTATATAGGCTGATAGCACGGATATTATCACTCCTTGTATCAAGGTTTATTATTTCTATTTCCATTATCCTTTTGCAGAAATACATTTTTCTAAAGTGCACTTCCAATTCCCTTCCCCATTCCGATTTGGCTACACTTATAGCAAAGTTTGCTCTATGACTCATTCTTCGTTTCATACCGCTTATATTTGCACATCCGACTATATCATCATTTTTCCATGCAAAATACATCACAGACTTCGGATCTGAATTGATTCTTTTGATAAACTCTTTCTCTACCTCAGTGTATCTCCCTATCCCTTCTTTACCGAAGCTTAGATTATCGGTTTGTGCACCTACAAGCTTTGTGTATTCAATCAGCTTAGCTGCATCTTCAGGTTTTGCTTCTTTTATTATTATGTTTGCTTCAGGTGTAAATATACTCATTTTTTCTCCACTGCTTCATTTAGGTAAGCTTTCAATGTTTAAAAAACGGCCAATCTAAAATCAATTAGAACATCATTTTACTATGTCACTTATATTGTATATTATTCGTGACATAATTCCAATACACGCCTTAGAACTATTACTTTTCTTTAATCTGTGACAGAATTTCCCCAATATCCCCGTCAATACAGATACTTCTGTCATTTATCTTCTCAGGGCAGAAGGATTCTCCATAATTTAAACAGGCATATACCGCCTTTTTATTGTCATATGTCATCTGCCAAAACGGATATTTTATAATAACAGGAGTATTTGCTCCTACTCCAAGTTCAAAAAGAGTATATGCAGGGTTTTTCATGTCTTCTTATATAATCAGCATAATTACTTGAAGCATTATGCCAGCCTCCATCCTCTACGAAAGTATCATCAGCCCGAAGATTTGTAGTCACATCATCACCGCTTGGAGTCTTCGGTATAAGTTCAGTAGGTATTTCCATAATAATCTCTCTATCATTAGGTACTGTAAATACACCGCTCTCATCTTGAATAAATCCCTGTGCTTTTTAAGGCTTTTTCTACCCACTCCTTATTATCAAAGGTAAATTACAATCCGGATTTGTACTTTGAAAAAGTCCGTAATCTCCCTGAGTGTAGAAAAGTCTTTTTCTTATCAAATCCTGCTCTTTGAAACTGATGGTCTACATTTGTGGTAATTACAAAATAGTCCTTATCCTTAATCAAGTTAAATAAGTCCTTATATACAGGTTTTTGGAGCATCAACATATCTGTTAAAATAAATATGCCTTGCCCACCATGCCCAAAAAATCTCTTTTTTTAGGAAAAGGATAAAAACCGCCTGAATATATATCTTTTTATACCGAAAAGCCTTTCCAAAATCAAAGAAATACTTATCAAATCTTTCACCGGTATATGATAATCCTGCAGATGTGGAGAGACCTGCACCGGCTCAATCAAGATTGCATCACAACTTCTAATTTCATTCTTTTAATCTTTTGTAACTGTTCTTCTCTGTCGCCGGTTCCATACTTTAACTCTGCCCTTAAAATACTGCATTGCAGCTATTCCTTTGCTGATAGACTCTCTGTAACCGTCAGATATTTTTAAAAACTTCAATATCCATAGTTCTGCATCCTTTCTGTGAATTTTCTAAAATAATTAATCCAATAATGTTTTCCAATTATCTGATTTATAAGCCTCAAAACACATTTTGATTTGTTCTACAGTATTTTTCTCTGTTGCCAGTTCAGGTAATTCTGATATTGAAAAATAACGATATTCCGTCGTTTCATTATTCTCTTCAAATTTACCACCAATTACAGAACATTGGACAAAAATTTTTACATATTCCATATGCATAGACGGGTAGATTATGTTTTGATCTGTCTTGAATCGCTATTACTTTCTCTGTGATAACATCCAACCCTGATTCTTCCTTAACCTCTTTTTACTACATTTTCGCCTACTGATACATTAACATCCACCCATCCTCCGGGTAAAGACCATTTGCCGTCATTTTCATGTACAAGAAGAATTTTTTTCATCTTTAAAAATGGCGGCTCTGGTGTCAAGATTTTTTGGTGTCTGATAACCACTTTCATTGCAGAAAAGATCTTTAACTTTCATATTTGGAATATCTGTCATAAATGAAACTATTTCTGCAGAAATATCTCTAATCCTCTGATATCTTTCTTTATCATATATATCTTTACAATAATTAAGACCTATCTGTGCCAGACTTTGTAATTCTATTGCCCACTTTAACCAACATTCTTTTTATCCATAGTTTCCCTCTCGTAATATTTCTTATCCTCATCCTTAAATACATTAAATATTATTCTATCAATTTTGCCTTGATTTTCTTTTAACCATTCTCTTACAGTTGCTACTGCAATTTCTGCCGCCATTTTATTCGGAAAATGAAATACTCCGGTAGATATACAGCAAAATGCCACGCTTCTCAATCTGTTTTCAACGCAAAGATCTAAAGTGTTTTTATAACAGTTTTTAAGATCTTCCCTCATTCCTTTTGCTAAGTCCCCCTTGTACAATAGGGCCGACTATATGAACAATCTTTTTTGCGGGAAGATTGTAAGCATCTGTGAGCATAGGAATTGCTGTAGGTTGTTCATAATCCCTGCCATAACGAATCCTTAGCCGGTTCATTTTTTTGTTACATTCATTTCTAAGCTCCACACCGGCAAATGTATGTATACAATTATCAATACAGGTATGCATAGGAATAAAGCAACCGAGCATCTGTGAGTTTGCAGCATTAACTATTGCATCCACCTTTCAACCTTGTAATATCTCCCTGCCATATAGAGATATTATCTTCCACTGTATCTATATCCGAAAGATATACTATACCGTTTTCATTTATAGCTTCTCTAAGATATTCATCTTGTATTTTTAATACCTCAGTATTCATTTCCCTTGGCATTCTGATATTCATAAGAGAACGCAGTATTCTTTTCTTCCCTTCTGTATCTACAGGTACTTTTTAAGTTCTTATACTCTACGGAATCTTCTTTAAAAGCTTCTATGAGATAATCAAGTCTTTCATTTTGATTCATACTTGCCTCCTTCAAAAACAGAACACATGATAGTTGTAATATAAAAATATTACATCAAACTTTATCAATACTTTATATTAAAAAAGATGCCTGTTATAAGCATCTTTTAGTCTTTAATCTCTTTAATACCCTTTTCAATATCCAAAAAGAGTATAGCTTTTCATCTTGTTTTCCATCGCTTCCTGTATTTCACTAAGCTTACCGTCCAATATTCTATGTATATTTTTCCCACAGGGCAAGCAGGATTCGGCTCCTCATGGAAAATGAAACAGTCCCTCTTCTTTGACTGCTTCAACCGCCTTATAAACATCGTAAAATGTTATCTCAGACGGATCTTTTAAAATCTCTATACCTCCGGTTCCTCTGACTACATTTATAAGTCCGGCTTTCTTTAACTGAGAAAGAATGTTTCTGATAATTACAGGATTTTGATCTTTATACTGCCTGACAGAAAGTCACTGGTTATCTTCTCTTTATCTTTAAAAATATTCTACACATGCAAAAATATGTAATGCTATTGTAAATCTGCTGGATATCTGCATTTGTATACTCCTTTTTAGTAAAATAATATAACCTATTTAATGTAATGTCAACATTTACATTAAATATAAATCTACACACCCGTCTCATGCATCCTCTTATGCTCCACACTGTTTATATAATCATCATGACTGTGAGAATGTTTTTCTTCTGAAACCAAATGAGAGTGAGTATGCTCATGCTTAATTACATGCTTATGTGTTGAGCCGTTATGTGTATGAACAATCGTATGTATATGGTAATGAATATGATTTTTTAACATCGTATCATATACAACAATCACGCTTCCTATTATCATAAATATAAGTCCGATAAAATAAACTTCTGTCAATCTGTCACCGTCTACCACAAATGATAAGAATGTACCTATAAAAGGAGCTATTGCATAATATGCACTTGTTTTTGCGGCTCCCAAATCTCTTTGTGCCCTGATATATAAAAATATACTGAGACCATATGCCACAAACCCAAGCAACATTGAAATCAAAATATATTTTATATCCGGTATCCACTCCCCAAGTATTATTGCAATTATAAATGAACCTGTACCTGAAAAATATCCCTTTTAATATCACTATCTCATAGGGTACTTTTTATCTGAAATCATTCTTGTACAGTTATTTTCAAGTCCCCAACAACATGTTGCAAGTATTACAAATAATGAGCCCAAGGAAAACTTAAAACTTCCGCTTCCTTCAAATGATAGAACTATGCTTGATAATGTAATAAATCCTATGGCAAGCCACAGCCTTGATGTTACAACCTCTTTGAATATCAAAAGAGCGATAAGTGTGGTCGCTACGATTTCAAAATTTCCAAGTAATGATGCATTTGAGGCCGAACCTATATTTATTCCGATCATTAAAAATATAGGTGCCAAAATATCAAGAACAATCATCCCTAGAGTATATGGCAAGTCTGTCTTTGACAGCTTTTCAATATTCTTCTCTCTTTTTGAATTAAGCAGATACATTATACCTACACCGATTCCGGCTCCCAGATACAAAAATGAAGCCATAAATGTCGGTGTGACATTTTTCAAAAGTACTTTAGAAAAAGGAGTATTTATCGCATAGAATGTTGCCGCAAGTAATGCCATAATTACAGCCATACTTTTTTTGCTTTTTATTCATATATCTACTCCTCCAAAAATCATATTCGGCCAAAAGCTTTCTTACCGTTTCATTCGGATACTCATTGTCTATAAACTGCTCTATTACATTCCTTGCTTCAGGATGTTTTTCTGTCTGTAGTCCTTATCATTACCATTGAAGTGACCGTTCCATTGCAGGTAAAAAACAGCGCTATAAATACCGCAAGTACCGAGCCGGTTACAGGTGGAATTTTCTCTATAAACTTTGAAAAAGGAGGGTATATAAATTTAAACCATACCAAAGCCACTATGCCCTTTCAAAAGAACATAAACAAAAGATTTGTTCTGCCGTCAATATTAAAAAGGCATATATGAATAGTCCCAAAAACTTCATACCGAAGAATACTTCAGTAAATACGGACACAAGTATTCAAATACTCCTCCAAAAAAGAAGCCTGATATAAATATAGACAGATTATTCTGCCTTTTTACTTTTGAAAGTGCTAAGGTAAGTATTACCGCACCAAGTCCCCACACAAGGCTGAAAGGTCCGAGTACAAAGCTTGAGCGTCTCATAAGTTCATGGTCTACAATAAGCACATATATGGTTTTCTACGATATCTCCGATAAGTGAGGATATAAACAGCACCCAAATAAAGCTTTAGCGGCATTTATTCCTCTTGCAAAATATAATGCCCTGTTCTTCAAGTAATTTATCCGCATCTGAAATACCTTTATTGCTGTCTTCAAAATCATCTGATAAAAGACTTGGGTAAATTTTATAAATTCTCTTCCAGATGTTTTTTGAAATCCATTCTCCAAAAAGTATTTTTCTCTTGGCTATATTGCTGTCCATACTTTTGCATAGGTATTTTCTGACAAAAATATATGTAAACACAATATCCGAAATCAGAAGCAGTAAGAGAACAATGGCAATTATATTTACTATTATTCTTGGAATCAGCGATACCAAAGAAAATATAATAGGCTGTAAAGTTTTTTAAAACAGGTAAAACATACAGCTGTTATAATAATCGCATTTATTAAACTAATATTCAGGTTCTTACCATATCCCAACCTTTCAGGGCTTGTTCCTTTTTTTAAAAGAAGCCTTTGTGAGAAAAACAGTCCCAGCTTATCCAGTATAAAATAATCTATAAAAGCCATCATAAGCATTCCGTAATAACTGACATTTTTCCCTGATGATACTATGATCATCAAAATCATAATAAAAGCAGGACATCCTATTATTGGAATATTCAGCACACCTGTATTTATATACTTTTTGTTCTTTTTAAACTGTATATAACCGTATTCAGTACCCAAGCCAAAATCCCGTATATAAAAATATATAATTAAGTCTGCACCACTAAATAACTTCATAAAACTCCTATTCTAAACCATACTTTGATAGATCTACTTTATTATCTTTAACTTCTATTCCCTCTGCCTCAAGAAGCTTTTCTGTTCTCCCATTCCTCCAAAGGCAAATTCAGGTGCAAGCTCACCTTTTGAATTTACTACACGAAAGCAAGGGATATTGTCAGGATCGGGAGTTTTTATGAAGAGCATTTCCTACCGCTCTTGACATCTTTTTATTTCCCGCCATCTCTGCCACCTTGCCATATGTTGCAACCTTGCCTTTAGGTATTCTCTTTACCGCCTCATATATCCTTTTTGTAGGTGAATCCGTTACCAAATCATAGCTTTCAGCAATCATCCTCTTTATATCATCTTCCTTTATACTGCCGTCAAGTATTATTGTATTCCAATGTTCCTTATTCTGATGATACCCGGGAATGACTGAAGCATATGTACTTCTCCAAAAGTCTCTCCACGCAGGGTCAACTTTTACATTTAAATTTACAAAACCGTCTCTTTCATAAATACAAAGAAAGGCTTTCTTATTGTCCTTTACTCTGATCAGCTGCCAATCCGCCTTTCTAAAGGGCTTATCCAAGTATGTATTTTCAAATCCCAGCCCTGAAACTACAGGCCTCTTCTCTTGTCCTCAATAAAACACCTTATCCCCTTCTTTACTTTCAGCTCTTTTTAAATAAGTTTTTTCTATCTGTACTTATTCTATAACTTTCCACCGCCTTTTGTATAGCCTTATTATGGGTCCATATATCAAGCCTTCTGTTTTCAATAAAGGGTAGTACACTCTCATACCGCTTTACCAGTGCCGTTGCAAAATACCAGGCAATCATCATATTTACATAGTATTCATCTGACCTTATATTTGAAACAGTCTCGAGGTAACTTATATCAAAATCTTCATCCAGGAAATGTTCCATAAGCATACCGATACCGAATCTAGCAGTATATACTTTATCAGATTTTTAGCCATATTTCTATATAGTTTATCAACTCCTTATGATATTTTTTAAATACTTTCGGTGAGAGCTGGTCACAAGTCGCCCAGTTATCTACATAAGGTAAAAATTCATTCACTTTATCAACGCAGCTCTTAAAATCCTTTATTTCAGATACAATAAATGCATGAAGCTGATTCTCATCAAAAATATTTGTGTGGTAATGAATGCAAAAATTCTTCGATATCTTCTCTTTTAGCAAGTTGCTTGGCATACTTTCTAAGTTCAGGTGTTCTTACCCCTATAAAAAGACTCTTATCAACCGTAGGTATCAACTTACTGTTAAAATCTCTATACGCTGTATCCTGCATTTTTAAATAATTCATTTCTTATTTCATCCAAAATCATATCACACCCCTTTTAAAAAGTTTTTACCAATCCTTTACCTTGTAAGTCGTATTATAATATATACATTACCAAATTCAATATATTGGAAGTCAAATATAATAGAAAGGAACAAAAAAATGAATAAAAACAAATTACTTTTGATAATACCGGTACTTTTAGTAGTAACAGCTGTATATGTTTTTGCCATGTATTTTAAAAACAAAGATAAGACTCTTACAAATGACGATACAACCGAATTTACAGTTAATGATAATAATACTGTAGATTCAGGAAAACTGAAAAGAAATCTATCTTGCCGGAGGATGTTTTTTGGGGACTGGAAGCATATATGCAAAAGATTAAAGGTGTTGAGGATGCCGTAAGCGGATATGCAAACGGTAAAACTCAAAATCCGAAGTACCAAGATCTTCATACAAGCGGTCATGCTGAAACTGTAAAAGTAATGTATAATTCCGATATAGTAAGCCTTGAAGATCTTCTGGAGTATTACCTTCGTGTAGTAGATCCTGTAAGTGTAAATAAACAGGGAAATGATACAGGTACTCAGTATAGAACCGGGTATATTATACAAATGAAGAAGATAAAACTATAATAGAAAAGATTCTGGCAACTGAACAAAACTAAATATGACAAACCTATCGCAATAGAGGGTTTTTCCTCTAGCTCAATTCTTTGATGCTGAAGATTATCATCAGGATTACCTTGCTAAAAACCCCGGTGGATACTGTCACATAGACTTATCTCTTGCAGATAAACCATTGGATAAGAAAACTGAAACACAAAAGTAAGGGATCCAAAAATAGATGTTTACAAAATATCCAAGACCTTCAGATGATGAACTCAAAAAACAGCTTACAGATGAGCAATACCAAGTTGCTATTAACAGTGATACTGAAAGACCTTTTTGCAAATGAATATTGGAACAATTTTGAAAAAGGGAATTTATGTAGATATTACAACAAAAGAACCACTCTTTTGTCTCAACAGACAAAGTTTGAATCAGGTTGCGGATGGCCCAGTTTTTCAAAACCTATAAATGAGGATGTAGTAAAATACAGTGAAGATGACAGCTTCAATATGAACAGAACAGAGGTAGAAGCAGAAGCGGTAACGCCCACTTAGGTCATGTTTTTGATGACGGTCCAAAAGAATCAGGTGGCAAAAGATACTGTATCAACAGTGCATCTCTTGAATTTATTCCATATGAAAAAATGGATGAACGAGGATATGGATACTTAAAATATCTGCTTGAATAATATTTTTAAAGGCTGAGAATACATGTAAAAATGATCTCAGCCTTATCTTTACTTATATATTATCCATACTGTTATACTATCTTATTATAATATCCCTCAAATACAAACTTATCTGGATGAGATTTTATATATTTCATTTCAAATGTGTAGTCATAGTCATATAAATCATATACCACACTGTCGGCCTTATCCAAAAATTCCTCAAAGTCTTCACCCATTTTATCCATAGCATCCCACCTCTCTTCTCTGTCAAATGGAATACTGCCTCCAAATAAATCTACAACCTTTTTAAAGTTATCAGCCAACTCTTTCATTCCGAACTCTTTAAGTCCGTTTAGGGCATCTTCCCATACTATTCCTGTGGGTTGTCAAAAACTGAAAATGTCCTCCGTTATTTACTTCCATAAAATACCATGATATTGCGTTAAGATATCTTTGCTCAATGTAAAAATTCCTGCGGAATTTAAATAATCTTCATATGTGCTGTAAATATCTACAGTCCAATATATCGGATCCAAAATATCCCAAAATTCATCCGATTTTTCAATATCCTCTACAGTTATTTTTGCATAGGTTTTTCCGGCTCTATCTTTATCAAGTTCCTTCTTACTGTTATGCACAGTTGTAGCATTCTCTTTATTATCATCAAAGTTGTCAAATGAGTTCATACTACTCCTCCAATAATATTTTTATTACCTGGTCATATTCTTAAACCAAAAGTTCTTTTTGTCAATATAAAAAGGTCGGAGAATACTCCCCGACCCGAAAATATAATTATATTAAATTATTTTTTTATTAAATGAAGCAACAAAGCGTCTACCAATGCATCCATATCACTTTCATTGTTCTCTCTGTATGAAGATGTTATATTCACTTCATCATCCAAAATCTCCATATGCTTCATCTCTTCAAGCTCTGCCTTCATGAGATTACCTGAATTTGGTGCCCATGAGCCGTTTTCAACTATGGCACAAGTTCTCTTTTGCAGATTGAGAGCCTTAAGATCCATAAGGAAGTTGTGCATCGGAGGGAATATTCAAGATTATATGTCACAGATGCAAGCACTAAATGGCTGTATCTGAACAAATCCGAGATAAGATAGCTCATATGAGTACTTGAAACATCATAAAGTCTTGTCTTTGTAATGCCTTTTTCACAGAGCTTTCTTGCTAAAACTTCTGCAGCAGCCTCTGTATTACCATACATAGAAGCATATACTATCATTATACCCTTCTCTTCAGGCTCATAACTTGCCCAGTGCATATATTTATCCAAGATATAAAGGAATATCCTTTCTCCAAACCGGACCGTGAAGCGAGCAGATATATAATAGGCAGAGTAGAAGCCTTCTTTAATACCTGTAAAACCTGCGGACCGTACTTTCCGACTATATTTGTATAGTACCTTCTGGCATCATCAAGCCATTCTTTATCAAACTCTACTTCATCAGCAAAAAGTTTTTCCGTCAAGTGCTCTGAATGAACCGAAGGCATCTGCCGAGAAAAAGTACACCGTTTGTAGTATCAAAAGCTGACCATTGCCTCAGGCCAATGTACCATCGGAGCCTTTACAAATGCAATTGTATGTTTTCCGAAACATCTGCTGTCGCCTTCTGTAACCTCATCCACCTGCTCCGGTCTGATATTGAATCCGAACTGGCGAAGTATCATTGCAGCTTTCTCTGTTGTAATAATCTTTACATTAGGCCAACAGTAAAGATCTCCGGAATTGAAAGCCGCATGATCAGGGCTCTACATGGTTTATAAGTAGAAAATCAAGTTTCTGTCACCTAAAACACCTTCTACATTTTTCTAAGAACTGTCTTCCAACTGACCAATCAGCTGTATCTACCAGAACTGTTTTTCATCCATTAATAGATATGCATTATAAGATACTCCATGATATATAGGATGAATATTTTCAAAAAGACTTAATCTATGGTCATCTCCACCGACCCAATACAAATCATCTGTAACTTTACGGTAATTATACATACTCTCCTCCTATTATACTTCAATCTCTATGAAATTATCTACAGCTTCACCACAGTGTGGACATACCCATTCCTTTGGAAGGTCTTTAAACTCCGTTCCCGGTCTTACATCACCCTCTTCATCTCCCAGAAGTACATCATATTCATAACCACAACCATTACACAGATAAAGCTTTCTGGATGGTGTATGCTTCTTAGGTACCGCTCTCTTAATTTTCTTCATTGGTGGTGCAGGCTGCTTTTCACCTGTATCAAGGGCTTTTGTAAGTGCAGGTAATACCTCATTTACATCACCCACTATACCGTAGTCACAGTTTTTGAAGATTCTTGCATTCGGGTCTTTATTTATAGCAACTATTGTAGAAGCATTCTTGATACCTTTTAAATGCTGTAATGCACCTGAAATACCGCAGGCAATATACAGATTTCCCTTAAACTTTTGTCCTGACATACCTACATATCTGTCAAGCGGCAAATATCCAAGAGTCTCCGCTACAGGTCTTGAAGAACCTATTGCAGCTCCGGCAGCCTTGGCTAAATCTTCTACAAGTTTCATATTCTCTTTTGAACCGATGCCCTGTCCTGCACTGACAACTCTTTCTGCAGCTACGATAGGTGTATCCATTGGAATACCTACACTGAAGTCATAGCCGTCCTTTTGAAGATTTGCTACAAGTAAATCTATTTTATCTTTTAATGTTCCCTCTGTGATGATCATTCTCTTTCTCTCACCGGTCTCAGGGTCCTTTGTCTTCTTAACGGCAGCAGTTTACCTCTTGATATTTTACCTAAGATATGTGCTGCTATTACGACTCTTTGGATTTCATTTGTTCCCTCATATATAGGAGTAATTCTGGCATCTCTGTACATTCTCTCTACAGGCATACCCTTTAGATATCCGTTTCCACCAAAAATCTGAAGTGCTTCTGAAGTTATCTCAAGTGCCACGTCAGATGCATACTGCTTTTGCCATAGCTGATTCCATTCCGTATGGAGCATGGAGCTTCTTCAAGTTCCGCGAGCAGAATATGCAAGCATTCTTGCACATCTAAAGCTTTGTTGCCATATCTGCAATCTTAAATGCAATTGCCTGCTGTGCAGCTATCGGCTTTCAAACTGCTCTCTTTCCTTGCTGTATTCAACAGCTTCTTCAAAAGCTCCTGTGCAATACCCAAAGTGCCTGCGCAGCTATGCCTGATTCTACCTCCGTCAAGTGTAGCCATTGCAATCTTAAAAGCCTTGACCTTCTTTGCCAAGAAGATTGGCCTTTCAGTACCTTTTACATTATTAAAAATAAGCTCACATGTGGCAGATGATCGATTCCGAGCTTGTCATAGTGATCACCGAAACTAAATCCTTCCATACCCTTCTCCAATATAAGTGCAGAGATACCTCTTGTACCTATATTAGGTGTGGTAAGTGCAAAGATTACATAAACATCGGCTTCACCACCGTTTGTGATAAATATCTTGTTTCCGTTTAAGAGATAATAATCTCCCATATCCTCAGCGGCAGTTTCCGTGCCTCCCGCATCGGATCCGGCATTCGGTTCCGTAAGTCCGAAAGCACCTAGAAGCTCTCCGCTGCAAAGCCCCGGTAAATATTTCTTTTTTTGCTCTTCATTACCGAAAGCCGCTATAGGATAAGTACCTAATGAAGTATGAGCCGAAAGGATAACACCTACACCGCCGTCTACTCTTGAAAGCTCTTCTACCGCTATGGCATAGCTTATAACATCAAGACCTGCTCCACCATACTTCTTTTCATATGGCAGTCCCATAATGCCAAGCTTTCCCATGTTCTTCACGATTTGAGTAGGAAATTCGCTCTTTACATCAAGACTGAAAGCTACAGGCTTTATTTCTCTCTCTGCAAACTCACGAACCTTCTCTCTAAGCAACTCATGTTCCTTTGTTGTTTGATAAGACATACATTCCCTCCACTTATATTGTTGTATCGACATAAAGTCGATATTTTGAGCTGTATATTACAACTCCGATACATTATAGAAAACTTACTATAATGTAATAAACACATATCTGATTATATGTATTTTAAAAAAAGTTTACTCTTATAGTAAAGTATAAAACATTATATATAATAGTCAATATACTTTACCAATAAAGTATAAATTCGGGGTAATGCACAATAAAAAGGCTATAGAACTGTTCAACATTACAGGTTCTATAGCCCTAACAATAGTATTAATTAGTATATTCTTACAAATGTTTTAGTTTATTTTATACATATCAGAGATTGTACTCATCCATTAACTTCTTAAATACATCTATTGACTTTTCTATCTTCTCTGTATCCACACAAAAAGACAGTCTGACATATTCTTTCATTCCGAATCCTTCTCCAGGAACCAAAAGCATATGATATTTTTTTGCTCTTTCACAAAATTCGTTTCCGTCACCGCTTGGTGACTTGATAAACATGTAGAAAGCTCCTCTCGGATTTGCTACCGTGTACCCAAATCTTCGGCAGTGACTCAAACAAGATATTTCTGTTAGTCCTGTACACTTCAATATTAGGATGTGCATCTACACAGTTTTTTTATCACATACTGAAACATGGAAGGTGCACAGACATACCCTAGTACTCTTGCCGCTCCACCTACCGCCGCGAAAACATCTTCATGATTTTCAACCTTATTTGGAACCAGGATATAGCCGATTCTCTCACCCGGAAGTGATAGAGATTTTGACCATGAATATGCTACAAGTGTATTATCATATATATTCGGTAAAAACTCAGGTTTCTCATTTGTAAACACAAGTTCTCTGTACGGCTCATCGCTTATTAAAAATATAGGATGTGAATACTCTTTTTGTTTTTGTTTTTAAAAAGCGTCGCCAATGCTTCAAATTCTCCTTAGGATAGATTACACCTGAAGGATTGTTTGGAGAGTTTATAAAGTACAGCCTTTTGTATTTTTCATTTATCTTGCTTTCAATTTCGTCTATCTCAAGATGAAGATTCTCACTGCATTTTGCAAATATCGGCTTCCCGCCCTGTCCCTCTATAAAATACCTTTATATTCAGGGAAAATACGGAATATTTACTATTATCTCATCATCATCCGACTCTATAATTGCCTTAAATATTATATTAAGTGAAGCTGCGGCACCGCAAGTCATAAAAATATTGTTTTTCATTATAGTCTGTAGCAAAACGCTTATTCAAGTTTTTGCAACTGCAATTCTTGTATCAGTGTTTCCTGCTGATGATGTATAACTGTTGTACTCCTTTGGCGAAAGCTCCTCCACCATATATTTTATAGTATTTGCGACCTCTCTCAGGCCGGAGTGCTTGGATTGCCAAGGCTGAAGTCAAGTACATTTTTCCGCTCCGATCTCCTTTGCAAAGCATACTTCCATACTCAAATATATCTCTAATAACCGACCTCTTTGTACCGAGGTCAAGCATCTTTTTGAAACCATAATCTCTC
>BNJU01005626.1_pt1 | contig 93476 bp, 108 predicted proteins | sample 8539281 | NCBI WGS metagenome assembly BNJU01 (sample SAMD00202456, study PRJDB9452) | human saliva metagenome | isolation source: human saliva | place: Japan
AAATTTGTAATTACGAGGGATTCATGTTGGTATTCCAAATGCGTAATGTAGATAAAACATCTACTGTTTTGAAACAGACTAAAAACAGTGATTACGCAGATAAATAAATACGTTAGATTAATTCCTACCAGTGACTAATCTTATGACTTTTTAAACAGATAACTAAAATTACAAACAAATCGTTTAACTTCTGTATTTGATTTATAGATGTAATCACTTCAGGAGTGATTACATGAACAAAAATATAAAATATTCTCAAAACTTTTTAACGAGTGAAAAAGTACTCAACCAAATAATAAAACAATTGAATTTAAAAGAAACCGATACCGTTTACGAAATTGGAACAGGTAAAGGGCATTTAACGACGAAACTGGCTAAAATAAGTAAACAGGTAACGTCTATTGAATTAGACAGTCATCTATTCAACTTATCGTCAGAAAAATTAAAACTGAACATTCGTGTCACTTTAATTCACCAAGATATTTCTACAGTTTCAATTCCCAACAAAACAGAGGTATAAAATTGTTGGGAATATTCCTTACCATTTAAGCACACAAATTATTAAAAAAGTGGTTTTTGAAAGCCATGCGTCTGACATCTATCTGATTGTTGAAGAAGGATTCTACAAGCGTACCTTGGATATTCACCGAACACTAGGGTTGCTCTTGCACACTCAAGTCTCGATTCAGCAATTGCTTAAGCTGCCAGCGGAATGCTTTCATCCTAAACCAAAAGTAAACAGTGTCTTAATAAAACTTACCCGCCATACCACAGATGTTCCAGATAAATATTGGAAGCTATATACGTACTTTGTTTCAAAATGGGTCAATCGAGAATATCGTCAACTGTTTACTAAAAATCAGTTTCATCAAGCAATGAAACACGCCAAAGTAAACAATTTAAGTACCGTTACTTATGAGCAAGTATTGTCTATTTTTAATAGTTATCTATTATTTAACGGGAGGAAATAATTCTATGAGTCGCTTTTGTAAATTTGGAAAGTTACACGTTACTAAAGGGAATGTAGATAAATTATTAGGTATACTACTGACAGCTTCCAAGGAGCTAAAGAGGTCCCTAGCGCCTACGGGGAATTTGTATCGATAAGGAATAGATTTAAAAATTTCGCTGTTATTTTGTACAATAAGGATAAATTTGAATGGTACCATAAACGACCGTTTATGGTACCTTTTCATTTTCCTGCTTTTTCTAAATGTTTTTTAAGTAAATCAAGTACCAAAATCCGTTCCTTTTTCATAGTTCCTATATAGTTATACTTAATGAGTTATGGTACATTTAAATTATAAAATTAAGGAGGTTTTTTTATGATTTTTGGCTATGCTCGAGTGAGTACGGATGATCAAAATCTTAGTTTACAAATTGATGCACTTACTCATTATGGAATTGATAAATTATTTCAAGAAAAAGTAACTGGTGCGAAAAAAGACCGACCGCAATTAGAAGAAATGATCAACCTACTACGTGAAGGAGATTCTGTTGTCATTTACAAGTTAGATCGAATTTCACGATCAACTAAACATTTGATTGAACTTTCTGAATTATTTGAAGAACTTAGTGTCAATTTTATATCTATTCAAGATAACGTAGATACTTCAACGTCTATGGAAGATTCTTTTTCCGAGTTATGGCTAGTTTAGCAGAACTGGAACGGGATATTATTATTGAACGAACTAACTCTGGTCTTAAGGCAGCCAGAGTCCGAGGAAAAAAAGGGGGCCGTCCAAGTAAAGGTAAGCTATCAATTGATTTAGCTTTAAAAATGTATGACAGCAAAGAGTATTCTATTCGTCAAATTCTTGATGCCTCTAAATTAGCAAAACAACCTTTACCGTTACCTCAATAAAAGGAATGCTTAAGATATGGCTATGAAAAAGAATTTTTAACTACTTCACAGCGTGAACAACTTCTTTCTGTAGACCACTTATCAGAAGAGGATTTTTAAAGCGTATTTTTAGTTTTTTTCTGATTATGATCTGGAGGTTATTAATCAACACCGTGGAAAGGTCAATAAACTAGGATTTGCGATACAACTTTGTTTGGCCCGGTATCCTGGGTGTTCTTTAAGTAATTGGCCGATTAAATCAACCAGACTAACTTCTTATGTGAGTCGACAGCTCCATCTTGATGCAATTGATTTAAATTCATATGATCATAGAAATACACGTGCAAATCACTTCAACGAGATCTTAGAAGTATTCAACTATCATCGATTCGGTAGTGCTAATACACAAAAAAACAGTTAATAGAATATTTAATTGAACTAGCTTTTAGAAAAATGATGACTCTATCTATCTAATGAAAAAAACAATTGATTTCTTAACTCGAAAAAAAGAATTATTTTTTTCCATCTATAGCTACACTTGAAGACATTATAAGCCGCTGTCGAGATAAAAGCAGAAAACAACTTATTTTTCAATATTACTCTGTTCATTAACAGATATACAAATTGAAAAAAACTAGAGAGTTTGTTTCAAATTTATGAAGAGACGAAAATAACTAAACTCGCTTGGCTAAAAAGACATTCCAGGTAAGGCAAATCCAGAAAGCTTTATGAGTATTTGTAAAAAAGTGGAAGTGATTGCTTCCATGGGACTCGGGACAATTAATGTCTCCCATATTAATCGGAACAGGTTTCTTCAGCTAGCTAGACTAGGGGAAAATTATGATGCATATGACTTCTCCCGTTTTGAGCTTGAAAAAAGATACTCTTTACTTATTGCTTTTTTAGTCAATCATCATCAATATCTGATCGATCAACTGATTGAGATTAATGACCGCATTTTAGCAAGTATTAAACGCAAAGGGACACGTGATTCACAAGAACAGTTAAAAGAAAAAGGAAAATTGGCTACTAAAAAATTGGAACATTATGCTTCTTTAATTGATGCTCTTCACTTTGCAAAAGATAATGATAGTAATCCTTTTGACGAAATTGAACGAATCATGCCTTGGGAAGATTTAGTACAAGATGGAGAAGAAGCTAAAAAAATTACAGGTAATAAAAATCATGGCTATTTAGAAATGGTTCGAAATAAAGCTAATTACCTCCGAAGATACACGCCAATGTTATTGAGGACCCTTTCGTTCAAAGCAACTCCGGCAGCAAATCCAGTCCTCATGGCCCTAACTCAACTAACTGATTTACACAATAGTGGTAAAAGAAAAATACCGGCAGATACTTCTACTGATTTTGTGAGTAAAAAATGGAAAAGCCTTGTTCGGCCAGAAGAGGGGAAAATAGATCGGTCTTACTATGAGTTAGTAGCTTTCACCGAGCTAAAGAACAATATTCGATCAGGAGATATTTCAGTTGAAGGAAGTATGATCCATCGAAATATTGATGATTACTTAGTTGATTTATCTGCTTGTATTGATTCAGAAACTATTCCAGACACGTTTGAGGACTATTTAAAGGATCGGGAAATAATTTTAGATTTACAGCTTCAATTTTTATTCGACAGTTGATAAGAGAATTTCAAGAGCAAACCTTAAAAAAAGTTGGAAAAAAAGTTACACCTAGCGAAGCAGAAATATATAGAAAAAAAACTTTATTCAATAATTCCCTAAGATAAGGCTTTAGTGATCTTTTAATTGAGGTGGACAGTTGGACCAACTTTTCACAAGAATTTAGTCATGATTCTACAGGGAAACCGCCGAGTGAACAAGAAAGAAAAATTATTTTTGCTGCTTTGCTGGGTTTAGGGATGAATATTGGTCTTGAAAAAATGGCCCAATCAACTCCTGGAATTTCTTATTCTCAGTTAGCCAATGCCAAACAATGGCGCTTTTATAAAGAAGCTCTGACTCGTGCTCAATCTGTTTTGGTTAATTATCAGTTAAAGCTTCCTGTTGCAGACTTTTGGGGTGAAGGAAAAACCACTGCTTCAGACGGAATGCGCGTCCCAGTGGGCGTCTCAGCTCTAAAATCCGATGTTAATCCACATTACAAAAGTATGGAAAAAGGAGCTACAATGATTCGATCAATAAATGATAGGCATACGACTCATCATATCGAGGTTGCTTCAACTAATACAAGGGAAGCTACTCATACCCTTGATGGCCTACTTTATCATGAAACAGATCTAGATATTGAGGAACATTTTACTGATACAAATGGGTATTCTGATCAGGTGTTTGGAATGACCGCATTACTAGGCTTTGATTTTGAACCTCGCATCAGAAATATAAAAAAATCACAATTATTTTCTATCAAATCACCTTCCTACTACCCTAACTTATCAGAAGATATAAGCGGAAAAATCAATGTAAAAATTATTGAAGAAAACTATGATGAAATTAAACGAATCGCCTATTCGATTCAAACAGGAAAAGTATCTAGTTCTTTACTATTAGGAAAGCTAGGCTCATACGCACGTAAGAATAGAGTAGCTCTTGCACTGAGAGAACTAGGTCGCATTGAAAAGAGCATTTTTATGATAGATTATATTACAGATAGTGAGCTACGGCGAAGGATCACTCATGGACTAAATAAGACAGAAGCGATTAATGCTTTAGCTAGAGAACTATTTTTTGGGCGACGCGGAAAATTTATGGAGCGCGATATTCGCCGACAACTTCAAAGTGCTAGTGCGCTTAATGTGTTAATAAATGCAATAAGTATATGGAACGCCGTCTACTTACAAGCAGCTTATAATTATCTCGTCAAAATAGATCCCGAAGTAACTAAGTATATGAAGCATGTATCTCCTATTAATTGGGAGCATATCACTTTTCTTGGAGAGTATAAATTTGACTTGTTATCTATTCCTAAACACTTAAGAGAATTGAATATAAAAAAATAAATAGGCCTTTGAAACATTGATTTAGTGGGAATTTGTACCCCTTATCGATACAAATTCCCACTAAGCGCTCGGGACCCCAGGTAAGAAAAATTCATCAACGGAAACATGAAGTAACGATACAAGGTCATAAAGAACTTGTATGCTGGGGTGTTGCCCTTTATTTTCAATATTAGTTAAGTACCGTGGGTCAATTTCAATCAATGCTCCCACTTGTTCACGAGTTAAACCTCGTTTCAATCGAGCTTCTTTAATGGCTAAACCAAAGGCTCTAAAATCATATTTATCTTCTTTTTTACGCATAGTAGACCACCTCTATACATTTTATTGTTCCTACTGAATTAAAAACAGGTATAGAAAAACGTGTTATATGGTTTATAGGTTTATATTTAATAAAAAGCACTACTAAACGCCAATAAAAAAAACCGTTATATGGTAGTGCTATTTACGCTGTTAAAATATTGTATATTACTTCCAAATGGCGGTTTGTTGGAGGTCAACGTCGCCATGAAGTACATCATATACAATAAATTTCCTTACATTGGGTTCTTGTCAAAAAAAGTCGTCTATCTGCAATAGATAAGTACGTCCACCAATGTGGTTTTATAAATCATATAGATAGAATAACAGAAGCATGTAAACAGAGAAATAAATCTGTTTATATGCTTTTTTGGCTATTCAGAACTTTTTTACAAAGTTTATTTATCAGTAATGCAACAAATCCCCTTTCACATTGGGACTAAGAGTGAAAGGAGATAAACGAGCAAGGCTCACTTCCTTTCCTAGACAGAAAGGGGTGAGAAACATGAAACCATCTTCTTTTTCAGACCACAATAGAAAAATCAGTTTGACTATATCTGTAAACGTGCTATGGAAGACGAGCGAAAGAATTATATGCTTTTATCTTTCAAGGATTGCAAAGCGTGAGGTGTCCTTTTTCGGATGTTGGCGATTATCTTGTTAGCCAGTTTGCGACAACAGATAACTATTCAACTGACTTTCAGATTTTTTTACACTCAATGGGTTATCAGTAGGCGTTGAAAATGATTTGTTGAGTGAAGCATTACGTGAGTTGCCAGACAAGAAACGTGAAATTCTACTGCTGTTTTTACTTTATGGACATGAGCGATTCAGAAATTGCAGACCTGTTGAAATTGAACTGTTCTACTGTCTATCGGCATAGAACCAGTGGACTAGCCTTAATTAAAAAAAGTTTATGGAGGAATTTGAAGAATGAAAACACAATATCCTATGATTCCCTTTTCCTCTCATTGTAAAGGCAACAGATGGCGATACCGAAGCGATTAACCAGATTCTACATCATTACAGAGGGTACATAACGAAGCGTTCCCTACGACTTATGAAAGATGAATATGGCAATCAAAGTATGGTCGTTGATGAAGTCTTACGTGGAAGAATGGAAACCAGACTGATTACAAAGATTTTTGTCATTTGAAATTAAGTAATATCCTTCTCCTTTCGTGGAAGCGTGCTAAACCATTCCACGCTTCCCGAACAGGGAGGTTTGTTATTCCACCAAAGCATATTGAGCTTTCAATGTGTTTTTGATAGGCTAACGAGCCATTGTTCTTTGAAAACTGAATAAAAGTAATCGAATACGTTTCGATAAGAAAAGAGCCAACGGAACTAACTCGCCATGACCTATCTTATAAAGATAGCGAGCGATTCATGTTAGTGATCCGAGAAGCAATCTTTAGCAGGATTGCCTGCAACGACATTCTTATCGTGATAATGATACTCCCATACAGTCAATAGTCCGAGCGTGATAAAACCGTCGCAGGCAATGAGTATGGCTACATGAGAACCATGCAGGGTGGAACTCCCGTGAGCTTTTGCTAAAGCTGTTCGATTGCTGGTAAAACAACTTTTATGAAATCCAAATAAGTGATTTGGAAAGGAGGATTTTATGAAGCAGACTGACATTCCTATTTGGGAACGTTATACCCTAACCATTGAAGAAGCGTCAAAAATATTTTTCGTATTAGCGAAAACAAGCTACGACGCTTGGCAGAGGAAAATAAAAATGCAAATTGGCTGATTATGAATGGCAATCGTATTCAGATTAAACGAAAACAATTTGAAAAAATTATAGATACATTGGACGCAATCTAGCGTCGCCAAAGGGTCTTGTATATGATAAAATAGTATTAAGTCGTATCAAGGCTCTTTTCCATAAAGGAAAGGAGCAAATGCCATGTCAGAAAAAAGACGTGACAATAAAGGTCGAATCTTAAAGACTGGAGAGAGCCAACGAAAAGACGGAAGATACTTATACAAATATATAGATTCATTTGGAGAACCGCAATTTGTTTACTCGTGGAAACTTGTGGCTACAGACCGAGTACCAGCAGGAAAGCGTGATTGTATCTCACTTAGAGAGAAAATCGCAGAGTTACAGAAAGACATTCATGATGGTATTGATGTTGTAGGAAAGAAAATGACACTCTGCCAGCTTTACGCAAAACAGAACGCTCAAAGACCAAAGGTTAGAAAAAACACTGAAACTGGACGCAAATATCTTATGGATATTTTGAAGAAAGACAAGTTAGGTGTAAGAAGTATTGACAGTATTAAGCCATCAGACGCTAAAGAATGGGCTATTAGAATGAGTGAAAATGGTTATGCTTATCAAACCATCAATAACTACAAACGTTCTTTAAAGGCTTCATTCTATATTGCTATACAAGATGATTGTGTTCGGAAGAATCCATTTGACTTTCAACTGAAAGCAGTTCTTGATGATGATACTGTCCCTAAGACCGTACTAACAGAAGAACAGGAAGAAAAACTGTTAGCCTTTGCAAAAGCTGATAAAACCTACAGCAAAAATTATGATGAAATTCTGATACTCTTAAAAAAACAGGTCTTCGTATTTCAGAGTTTGGTGGTTTGACACTTCCAGATTTAGATTTTTGAGAATCGTCTTGTCAATATAGACCATCAGCTATTGAGAGATACTGAAATTGGGTACTACATTGAAACACCAAAGACCAAAAAGTGGCGAACGTCAAGTTCCTATGGTTGAAGAAGCCTATCAAGCATTTAAGCGAGTGTTAGCGAATCGAAAGAATGATAAGCGTGTTGAGATTGATGGATATAGTGATTTCTCTTTCTTAATAGAAAGAACTATCCAAAAAGTGGCAAGTGATTACAACGGCATGATGAAAGGTCTTGTTAAGAAATACAATAAGTATAACGAGGATAAATTGCACACATCACTCCACATAGTTTGCGACATACATTCTGTACCAACTATGCAAATGCAGGAATGAATCCAAAGGCATTACAGTACATTATGGGACATGCTAATATAGCCATGACGCTGAACTATTACGCACATGCAATATTCTGATTCTGCAATGGCAGAAATGAAACGCTTGAATAAAGAGAAGCAACAGGAGCGTCTTGTTGCTTAGTAGTACAAATGAATTTACTACTTATTTACCACTTCTGACAGCTAAGACATGAGGAAATATGCAAAGAAACGTGAAGTATCTTCCTATAGTAAAAAAATACTGAAAGCACATAGAATAAGGCTTTTACGAGCATTTAAGAAAAATATAAAAAGATAATTAGAAATTTATACTTTGTTTAATTTATAGTCTGCTGATGAAATCACGTTAACAGAAAAAACTTTTCAAAAGCAGATAAATAACAAAACCGGAATCGGTTTTTATCCAATTAAATTGTACAATTAGGATCATGGAAAATGCAACTATGATATATCTTCACTAGGGTGGAATTTACAATTTCCGAAAAACAAGTGAATCCGACTCCTAATTAGTATGCATAAAAATGCTTCCAAAACTTTGTTTTTATGTATATTTTAATACTTTTTCTATCGAAAAAGTCAGCTATATCTAAAGAGCTTTACTATTACAGAATTTAGTCTTACAAAGTGGAATTTACTTTTTCAATTCACCATTTTTGAATTTACTTTTGTTTCAAGAAATTTCATAGACTGATATATTATTTCTATGTCCTAGCCCATGGTACTAGGTTAACCTGACCAAAGCTTAGGTCTTTAAAATCTATCAGTATACTCGCCCCTATAATTTATCAGATATAGTATAATCAGTTCTATGTAGTTAATACCTAGTAGGGTTATATTCCACTGTCTTCAAATTCCAATTTATTATTTTGCTTAGACTTACTTGGGTGGACTACGGCATTTTCTATAATAGGTTATCAGGTCTACCCATCTTTAAAATCGTCTACAAGGTCTGGTTGGAACTGGTCTATCTCTAGCTATGCTTTGTATCAAGGCTACATTCCTGTACAGCCTCCTGATATTATGCTTGGCAGGATTTTCTATCATATTCAACCGTATTGAATACTTTCCTTCATTTCTACTCACACTCACATATGAAAGCATCTCGAGAGCAGTCTGTATAGATATTATATTATTGTCATATTATTACCATTTAAGGCTTCAAGGTACCAGTCAACTGTGCTGTCTATAGGCAGAACTATAATATGTATCTTCAAGTCTTTGCACATAAGAGAAAAGGTATTTTTCAATGTTATGGTAATTTGAAATAGTAGATGTCCAATTAAAACAAAACGGTAGTCTGATGTAATAATTTCTACACTACTCTCGTAGGGCATTCTTGTCCCCATTATAACCAAAGGCATTTAGGATATTAATATACCTACCACAGAGGAAGGATAGGGCTGTTGATAGGTTTGATTTAAAATATGCCTTACCCTCTTGGTCTGACCTTACTAGCATCTAGTATATCCTACCTGTAAGAGTGATTATATTCGGTGGACACTGGGTTATTATGCATTCCTTGTTATACTTATAGCTCTTTTCAGTGACTATAGTATACTCATTGACATCAAACTCAAGTCTTGCTATGAAGACTAGGGTCACCATGTTCAAATTAGCTTGCCTGGAAGCTTGTCCATTTAGAATATCAAACTGTAGGTAGTCTACATCTGTATCTCTTTGACTTGATCAATATATCATTTATAGCCGTATGGGGTCTCCATTTAGTTTGGTTATTTCAGCGTTTATGACCTTAGCCTGGTACTATAGATATTTCCTCCATAGAAAATATCAATATAGTCTGATATAGTTTCATATTTATAAACGGTAGCCCTGAAATTTATGGAAACAGGATCACTTATCTTATAGTAGATAGTTCCTTTTGACACTTAATATCATATGTCCCATATATATAAAATCTACCTCGGTATATTATCAAGTCTTCATTGATGTCATTATCATATAGATAGAGATAAAATGAGTTCATTACTCTATTCATTATCTCTCCTTCAAAAATAAGTACCACTTATTTGTAGAGTACTTATATTATACTATCTTTGCATTTAAATCAATTGGTTTGAAAGATGAACCATATAGGGGTTCTTCCTTCCTCGGTTTCTCTGGAAAGCAGTCCGATAGCATTAATTTGATTCTATTAACTGGTTCACTGACGTAGCCGATGCATCACAATCTATAGGAATTATATTGGCCTTAGGAAGTCCTCTCAATCTCGATTACCTTACCTATAATATGGTTAGGTAGACATCCAAATGGCTCGCATACAATATTGTTACATCCCAGCCTCTAAAAAGTTCTAGCATTTCTCCAGGTAATAACCATCCTCTCCCAGTTTGGTTACCTAGGGATACATAGACTTAGTTAATTCTGGGCAGATTATCAATCTTTTAGAGGATCAAAACCTCTACTTGCGTCTTGAGGGCAGACGCAGAGTATGTAAGTTTCTAGTGTCTTTACTACGTCTTTACTAGCAACCATACTCCTCCAAGATCCTTCTAAGTTCTTGTAGCTTTATATGTGCTAGGCACAGGCCATAAAGATTAATCAATTCGGAACAACTGCTTCTGCAACTTCTTTTCTAATATACCTATAAGGTCGTTGTTAGCAATAGGCTAAACTTTACTAGTATTTCGCCAACTAGTCCAACCCTTGGTTTAACCTCATCAGTTATCTCAAGATTATCAAAGTCTGAAACAATATCTTTTATATTCTTCTTGAACTGCCTGATATTGGCATCCTTAAGTGAGTCCTTACATTTATCACACCATTTTTCATATAATAGATTTGCACTACCAGGTATACTCTCATAAGGTCTAACTCTTAGTAGGACCTTCATTAAAAGGTCACCATAGACTGCACCCATAACTAGCTTGTGTAGGACCTTCATATTTATCTGGTCCCTGAATCCATTGTCTTCATACCCGGGCACTAACAGATACTACGGGTACATTAGGGAAGCCAGCGGACTTTAGGGCCTTTCTAAGAAATGCAATGTAGTTAGTTGCTCTACATCCACCACCAGTCTGACTCATTAGTACTGTGGTGTTGTCAATATCATATTCACCAGATTTCAGGGCGTGTATAATCTGACCAATTACTATAATAGTCGGATAGTAGGCATCATTGTTTACATACCCTCAAGCCTTCATCAATTATTTCAGATGTTATTATTTAGTATAACTATATTTAGACCTGAATCCTGCATAGCTCTTTCGATAAACTGGAATTGAACTGGGGCCATCTGTGGTGCTAGCAGTGTATGCTGGGTAGTTAACCTTGTATTTTTCTGATATTCCACCTTTTTTTCATCTAACTGTGATGGCTTTACTCCACTTTGTTCTCTTTCTATTGCTGCCTTCAAAGACCTCAATCTTATCTTAGCTGCACCTAGGTTGTTACCTTCATCTATCTTGATTACCGTATGTATCTTGGACTTTTTCACTAAGCGATATCCTCTACCTGCTCTGTGAGTTACCGCATCTAGTCCCACAGCCAAATGAATTTAACTGAACCATATCTAAGTTGTCATGTTCCTTACAGAACTGTGCCGCCTTATATAGTCTTGAGTGGTAAACCCACTGGTCAACTACCCTTAATGGCCTATCCATCTTAGCCAAGTGGCAAATTGAGTCCTCAGATATGACTGCCATACCCAATGAGTTTATCAATTCAGGTATACCATGGTTTATTTCTGGGTCTAAGTGGTATGGTCTACCTGCCAAAACAATACCCTTTAAGTTGTTTTCTTCTAGGTAGGCTACGGCTTCTTCACCCTTCTGCCTAACCTGGGCCTTGAATAGGTCATATTCCTTTGTAGCCATATCTATTGCTTTATTTATTTCATCCTGCCTTAGGTCTGGATAATGGTACTTCAATGCAGAGTAGATTCTCTTCTTTAACTTGTTCTTGTCATTTAGTGTTATAAAGAAGTTTATAAACCTAATATCATTTTCTTCAAGTGAATCCATATTACTCTTGATTACCTCTGGATAGGAAGTGACAACCGGACAGTTAAAGTGGTTGTCGGAGTCTGGATCTTCCCTAAACTCATGTGTAACTGATGGATAGAAAAATAGTCTTAATCCCTTCTCTATCAAGTCCTCTATGTGTCCATGTACCAACTTTGCTGGATAACATACGGTATCTGAAGCAATAGAGCTAATCCCCTTTTCGAATATATCCTTAGTTGACTTAGCAGATAGAACTACAGAAAATCCTAGTTCAGTCAAAAAAGTATGCCAGAAGGGATAGTTTTCGTACATATTAAGTACTCTAGGTATACCTATAAGTCCCCTTTTAGCCTTATCAGCCTTAAGAGACTTGTAATCGAATACTCTATCGTACTTGTACTTATATATATTAATAGACTTTTATCTTTTCTATCTTTTTTTATGAGTGTAAATAGCCTCACCAACCTCACACCTATTACCAGACACAAAAATCTCTGATTCAGAGAACTTATTTATAGTTAATAGGCATTTTGTTAGAACAGCCCTTACACCTTGTCACACTTGATTCTACAGTAATATCATTTAACTGGTCTAGGCTAAGTATATTAGACCTAATACCCCTGTACTTTTCTTTGGCAATCAAGGCACACCCAAAAGCTCCCATTAATCCAGCTATATCAGGTCTTGTGACCTCTCTTCCTGTAAGAATTTCGAAAGATCTTAATACTAGATCGTTGTAGAAGGTACCGCCCTGGACTACTACATTTTCACCAAGCTCTTCTACATCCCTTAGTTTTATAACCTTAAATAGGGCATTCTTTACTACTGAGTAAGCCAAGCCTGCTGATATGTCAGCTACGGTAGACCCTTCCTTTTGAGCCTGCTTTACCCTGGAATTCATAAAAACTGTACATCTTGAACCAAGGTCAACAGGATTTGTTGCTCCAATACCAACCTTTGAAAAGTCGACTATGTCCATGTGTAAAGACTTAGAGAAGGACTCTAAGAAGGAACCACAGCCAGATGAACATGCCTCATTTAGGATTATCTGGTCAATTACCCCATCCTTTATCTTTAGACACTTCATATCCTGACCACCTATATCTAGGATAAAGTCAACCTCAGGATCAAAGAACTTTGCCGCCTTATAGTGGGCAATAGTCTCTATTTCTCCCTCATCTATCCTAAGGGCCTTTTTAATAAGTTCCTCACCATAGCCAGTAACTGTTGCCCTAGATATAGAGCAGCCTTCAGGCATCTTGGAGTATATATCCTTTAATATCTTGATACTCATATCTAAAGGACTGCCTTCATTACTGCCATAATGGGAATAAAGGATTTGCCCCTCATCCCCAATTAAGACTGCCTTAGTTGTAGTTGAACCCGCATCTATACCAAAGAAGCAATGACCTTGATAGTTTTCTATATCAGCCCTCTTTACACAGGCCTTTTTCATGTCTTTCCTTAAATTCATCATAGGCCTTATCATCCTCAAATAGGGCCACTATTTCATCACTATTTCCATCCTCAAGGCTGTCTACCCCCTCAACCAAGTCTATTAGGTCCTTGATTGAATGTACTTCTTCCTTTGATGCTAAGAGTGCTGCCCCCATAGCCACGTATAGCTGGGCATTTTCTGGGAAAATAATATTATCCTCACTAAGCTTTAACACACTTGCAAACTGCTTCCTTAATTCAGACAAGAAGTATAAGGGACCACCAAGAAATGCAACATTTCCCTCTATCTTCCTACCACAGGATAATACACTTACAGTTTGGACTACAACTGCATTAAAGATACTCATAGCTATATCTGCCTTGCTTGCACCATCATTTATAAGGGGCTGTATGTCTGTCTTCGCAAACACACCACACCTTGATGCAATAGGATATACTACCTTGAAATCCTTAGCCATTTCATTAAGACCACTCGCATCAGTCTTTAAAAGAGATGCCATCTGGTCAATAAAGGCACCTGTACCACCAGCACAAATACCATTCATTCTCTGGTCAATTCCACCTGACAAGAAGGTAACCTTGGCATCCTCTCCGCCTAGCTCTATTACAACATCTGTATCTGGATTGTACTCCTCTATAGACCTTGTACTAGATATAACCTCCTGTTCAAACTTAATACCTATCTTTTTAGATAGACCAATACCACCTGAACCTGTTATTACAGATTTTACCTTAATATTTCCTAATTTACTAAAAATATCCTTTAACTGGTCACTTACTGCCTTTTTGACATCAGAAAAGTGCCTCCTATATTCCTTGTATTCTATTGATTTTATCTTCTGATAAGATAACTGCTTTAACGGTTGTGGATCCAACATCTATGCCTAAATTATAGACTTTTTCCATCTTATTCCTCCTTAACGGTAATATACTATATATATACTACCTCTCACCCAATTAAGATAGGGTGATATGTATATAGAATAATCTTTTAAGATTACCTACTTTTTATACCCATTTTTATATATCTTATACCAAATTTAGATTTTTTGTAAAATGAATTTATCTTCATTTTTTAGGCATAAAAAGTATCCTCCCATGATATTTGTTTATCACAGGAGGATAAAAGAATTTTATATACTTTTTATATACACTACATTTTAAATTGTATGGATTATTACTTTAGCTTCTTTGATATCATATTTACTAGATCGGCAGTTCTTTCAGCATAACCCCATTCATTGTCATACCAAGAAATTACCTTTACAAGTCCATCGCTCATTACCATAGTAGAAAGGGCATCAACTATTGAAGATCTCTTGTCTCCCTTGAAGTCTACAGATACTAGAGGCTTGTCACAGTAGCCTAATATCCCATTAAGTTCGTTTTCAGCGGCTTCTTTAAGGGCTGCATTTATTTCTTCAACAGTAACATCCTTCTTTTTAAGGTTTACTACTAGGTCTACAACCGATACAGTCTGAGTTGGTACTCTTAAAGAGAATCCATTTAACTTACCTTCTAATTCTGGTAACACAAGTGAAACAGCCTTTGCTGCACCAGTTGTTGTTGGTATTATTGAACCTGCACAAGCTCTAGCTCTTCTTAGGTCCTTATGAGTCTTGTCTAGTACCTGTTGGTCATTAGTATAGGCATGGACTGTTGTCATCATACCATTTTCAATACCAAACTTTGCATCAATAACCTTGGCAACTGGAGCCAGACAGTTAGTAGTACAAGATGCATTTGAAATTATATTATGAAGTTCATTGTCATACTTATCATCATTAACACCCAATACTATTGTAATATCTTCATTTTTAGCAGGACAAGTAATTACTACCTTCTTTGCGCCTGCATCAATATGACCCTGGGCATCTTCTCTATTTTTAAACTTACCTGTATTGTCTATTACTATATCAACACCTAGGTCCTTCCAAGGAATTTCACTTGGCTTAGCTGCCCTAGTTATTACTATATCTCTTCCGTTCACACTTATACAGTCGTTGTTCTTTACTTCAACCTGGCCATCAAATATACCATAGCTTGAATCGTACTCGAATAGGGTGGGCTAATGTTTCTGCATTTGCCCTAGCGTTTATAGCTACTACTTCGTATTCATAATTATCAGATGCCTCTGTAATTCTTAATACCGATCTACCAATCCTACCAAATCCGTTTAATCCAACTTTAATTTTCATCATAATCCTCCATTTAGTATAGTATATAATATAATTTTGTAGTTATTAGATATTAGTATATCCTTTTTCTACAAATATTGTATACTATTTATTCTAATAATGCAATACTATAAGGAAAACTTTTTCAACTTTTTTTATGTGTTCTTTTCTCAATTTTTGAGGCGAAAAAAATAGCGTTGGGGAAAAAAATTCATAGGTCTATCCCAACGCTAAATATATATACACTATTAACTTACACTATCTATTATTTTATTTGCCAACTAAGTCAAGTAATATGCTATATGGCAGGTATCTTTCTCCGCCTATAGCAGTAATTCCATGAATTCTTGTATCACTTATATACTTCTTAACTAGGGCATTACTTGTCTTATTTCTTGACGCCAATAGGGTTGGCCTATTGTATTTACCAGATACTGGTGATATAACAAGGGCATCGGCAAACTCTTCACCAGAAGCTATAAAGGCATCCCTACTATCCTTAAACTTTGATTTGGCAATAGCTACTGAAGTTTCATACCTATCCCTACCAGCCATCCTCTCAACTACTGAAGGAAGCTTGGCTTCTGTCAACTTAGATATGGTATTTGTTCCACCAGCTATATAGGTCTTCTTGATTTCAAGGTCCTTTATGGCCCTTTCGACCTGGTTTGGCACCATGTCCTTCTTAACCAAAAGAATTGGATAGCCATCTCTAGAAGCAAATGTTCCAACTGATAGGGCATCTGGGAATACCTGGCCTGAAGCTACTACTCCTGTGTACTTCTTGCCTGTGATACCAACTACCCTTCTGGCTACCATTTCAGATGTACCGTACCTATCTACACCGGCTATTCTTTCTACATCCTTATCCTTGTCATAGACCTTTAGGTCTCCTCTTACCTTTTCAGATATAGAGTCTGGACCACCTACTATGATTACTTCTTCGGCACCTAGTCTCTTGATTTCTGTAGCAACTCTTGGGTCAAGCTTATTTGTAGGATTAAGTAGAATAGGAGCATCTTTAAGTTTGGCAAGGACAGATGAAGTCATAGAGTCTGGAAACAAGTCATGCCTAACCACTATAACTGTTTTAGCCTTATCATAATACTTTTTTAGATATATTAATTCCTGTTTCTATCCTATCAGGACCATCTATCCTACCAGGATTTGGATTATTTGGGTTATTTGGTTTTGAAGGGTCATACTTATATGCTGCCTTCAGATAAACATTTCCCGTTAATTTGTTTGATATATTAACTTCTGTTGGAGAATTTTTTTCCCAACGAGGGTTATTATCATTATACCAACCAATAATTGGGTGATTTGAACCATCAGTCGTAAGGAATGTATTCATTTCTTTAGCATCAGCCAAAATAATACCATTATCAGGGCTTCCGCCTTCTTGGTTTATAATATCATCTGCTGCAACCTTAGCTGTATTATTGGCTAAAATTGCACCCTTTTGAATTTCTGCTTTAGCCTTTTTATTGAATAAGCCACCTCCAGCTTTTTCTGCAGAGTTGTCTACAATAGCTGTACCCTTTAAAATCTTAAGAGTAGCATCAGTATTATAAATTCCTCCACCAACAATTTCAGCTTTATTCCCATATATTCTAGCTCCATCTAGTGTTAATGTTGCCCAATCATCATTAAATAATCCAGCCCCTCCAACAGCTACGTTACCTGTAATCAGAGCATCTTGTAGGATTGCATTTCCTGCCTGGACATATATACCACCGCCACCATAGGCAGCTTTATTGTTGATTATACTACCCTTTTTTATAGTGATAATTCCACCACGGCTATAGATGCCACCGCCACCTTTTTTTATTGTTGTATTGCTAGAAATTTCTCCACCTTCCATGATAATTGTACCTGGAGCGGTAACTATTGACCCATTTAGTCCACGACTATTGTAAATACCTCCACCAATTCTTGCAGTATTATTAGAAATTTTACCACCCTTAATAGTAAGAGTTCCACTATTTTGAATACCACCACCAGTGTTTGTAGAATTATTAATAATATTACCTGCTTCAATGACAATAGTTCCCTCTGGAGCATTAGTAATACCTCCACCATCAGCTACATCAAAAAAATTGTCTTATTTTTCGGATATAAGACCACCCTTCAAAATCAGGTTTCCATTATTATATATACCACCACCACTTGTTTTTGCGCTATTTGATGTAATTTTGGTATCATATATTGTTATAGAGCCTTTATCAACGTAGATTCCTCCACCCTGCAGAGCAAGGTTTTCAGAAATTAGGCCACCTTTTAAAGTGGTTCTTCCATCCTTTATGAATATACCACCACCACGTGTATAGCGGTCCATTTTTCTAGTTGTATGTTCTATGGCATTATTTGAAATACTTCCGCCTTCCATGTATAAAGTCGCATTATTTAAATAAATACCACCACCGTTGATATTGTATGCACTTTCCTGGATAATCTTATTAGAGTGAATGCTACCCCCATAAATATTTAGGCTTACATTAGTACCACTATTACTAGCATCACCAAAAATAGCGCCACCAGCCTTATAAGGGAGTACTTCATTATCATCCAAAGTTATCTCATTATTACTGATTTCACCACCGTAGATATTAAATTGACCATTCGCAATATTAATAGCTGATCCATCAACATTCTTGTCAGCCTTTATGCCACTTATAGCAACTCAGAATACATATTCAGGGTCCCGGTAGATTTGTCCCCACTACTATTTCCTACAACTATTGCAGAAATAGAACGAGAAACACTATCTTTTGCTTGTAATAGTAAGCTTATTTTCATTTTCTGATTTTGTCCTACTACCTAAAGATAATGTCACATTTTTTTCGATGTGTATATAGGAACTTGACTTACTGTCACCAAAGGTTGATCTTATTACCATTACCCAAAATAAGTGTATTCTTTTTGTATTTTTCGCAATATAGCCACCACTTGCTTCACTTGGAAACTCAATATCATTTTTAATGCTTATAGTATATTCTGCAGCACCACTAGTACTACTATTTATAGTTGTAATTGCGTTTTTTAAAGTCCTGAAAAATTATTTACTTCAGTATGTATTTGAACCCGAATCTGCAAAAATATTCATTGGTATCAAGGACATAATCAAAAGCAAATACAAGTATAAAACTAGTTAAGTTTGGAAAGTTTGAAATTTTTAATCAACTTTATCCTTCTTTCTTTCATAATATCTACTTTTCAACTGCTGGATCTTCTACAACTCGATTCCTCTAATTTTGGTTCTTCCTTATCGAAGTCTTGCATAGATACTACGAAAGCTATCTAGATCGTCATCCGCCTCTTCATCTCCATCAAAGTCACGAGCATTCTTTCTATCTATCAGGTCTTCGATAGTATCTCTTAGAGCCTCAAGATCTTCCAGCTCAAAATCTTCGTCATCGAAATCCTCGAAATCAGCCTCATAATGTAATTTTTCACGAAGGAATTCATTTACTTCTTCTTCGTTGTCCTTATATAGTTTGTAACCAAGAGCACCAGCCGCAAGACCAAGTGCTGTACCAAATAGTATTTTTCATAATTTACCTCCATTATCATTATATGAAAATTTTATATTGGGTAGGTAACCCCAAATATTTTAAAAATTAAAATTGACCAATTTAATAAATACTTCATGGATATTTAAATGATAAAAATCAAGAAATCTCTAATCCACATTCAATTAAAAATTGATGAGGGGTCCTCAAACATGTATTGCATATGGCTCATACCATCAATTATTTTTATCTTACCTGCTCCCAGTGATTTAATTTCTGGTAGGTTGATTTTAGCTTTATCCTTTTTCTCCAAATAAGAAAAACAATACTTGTATCATCCCTGTATAGTCTTGATGGTAGTGTATAATCGTAGCAAGAAAAGGCAATTTTCTTTAAGCAGTCATTGTCAATACCACTATAAACATCAATACAATGCTGTTCATCTTCCTTGTTTAGATACCTATATTTTTTTAGCCTTACTAAAGAATTCCTTTGGAGTGCCTCTTAAGGCCATTAGAGTCTTTTTCATTTCCATATATAACTTTAGACCTTGTATTCTGCTACACTTCATAGCAGGTGCGTCTAGGGCAGCCTTATCAATTTTTAGATTAATATCCTTTAATATTTCAAAAAGCAACTGAAGTTCCATAGGATGACCCCAATAAAAATGCTATCCTATCGATACTATGCTCTTTTTAACCAATCAATAATCTTATCCGATTGGCACCTTGCAGATACAAAATCAGAATGAGGGTAGTCAAGCCCCTCCAAATTCGGTATCACAACATAATAGTCCTTTATAAGTAAGGTAAAAATTGTCCTATAACTAGTTACTCCTGGGTAAAAATGCTATGCACTAAAAAGTGCCACAGGTTTTTTTAGAATCACCAAAAGTTTGAACATTCATGTTTAAGTTCCTCCACAAAATCTTTTTATAGCTTCTCTAAATTATAATACCCTATAATCGTTAAAAGTAAAGTATTTAGAAATTTTTTATTCATACTAATTAATTTATGACAGGTCTACCGTCATCATCTAGTATAGCCTTTCCGTCAGCATCTAGCTTTACACCTGAAACAACCTTGTCTCTTTCAAGTATACCCTCCTCATTATAGTAGAACTTATCATATCCATAAGGCGACCTACTTGCCTGGTAGAGCCAGCCCTTAAATATGCTTGCATTCGAAAACCTATAGGTCTGACTCTCAGTGTCAAAGCCTACATCATTAGAAGCCGAATAAGAGTAATTATACTTGTCCATAATAGAATTAATGGTCAAACCACTTACTGAATTTATACCACCTACTACTGTAATATTGTCACGATTAGCACTTTGTTCTATAGCATTGTCATCTACCCTAGCTGAACATAGTAGGACTCCAGTATCAATCATGCTTGCCATAGATGATGCTGACAAGGCATCTGGAAAGTCCCTTCCACTTGCAATAAGTAGGTTCTTTGGATCTATTATAGAAAGTATTTGATTGCAGGTCTGGTACCTATTGCTACCTGCTATCCTCTTGCCATATGCATTTACAATTGAATTTTTCCCACCTACTGTATATAAGACCCTATAGTCTTTTAGAAATTCTAGTTTTTTCCTACCATCTACTAGTAGTAGGCTAGTTTTAGTTTTTGCTACAAGTCCACTAGTAGATAGGGCATCAGGGAAGTTTCTTCCATCAGCTATGCAGAGATTTTTATTTCCAACCCTTTCAACAACCTTCAAGCTTGTATCGTACCTATCGCTTCCCTCTATCCTTTCTACTTGAAAGAACTTTAGCAAGGCTGCTTCATACCCCCTGTCTACAGAATTTTCACCACCTACAATGATTACATTTTTATCTTCCTATTTAAGAGTTCTGCAGCAAATTTTCTATGCTCAAAAGACATCTGAACTAGGTTTTACTAATATAATATTTGCCTTATGCTTACTTGCAAGACTAATAGCTGATAGGGCATCTGGAAAGTCTTTACCACTAACTACTATGGCCATATCAGACTTATGGTGGTCAGCAACATTCAAGGACGTCTGGTACCTATCAGGTCCATCTATCCTCCTAATTGCTGCTGCATCGGCCCTTATCAAGAAAATTCCAGTAAATATAAGACCTAGTCCCAAATATATTACGCTCTTTCTAAATTTTTATCTTACTTAAAATCATATATCCCCTCATCAAATTCTGTTATTTCCCAGAATTTTTTCATTTATTACATTTATATTGTGTCCAAAGAGCTAGATAGGCCAATACTATTTCATGTTCTTTGGAATCATAGAATACAGGCTTATCATAGCCCTCTCCCACTATAACATAATCTATTTGACTAGATATTTCCTCGTATACTATTGCACCCATGCCTCTTAGTCTCTTTTCTATACTTTCCTTAGACTCGTAATTAAAATCATTATATAGGTAAATTCTCTTATCCTTAAAAGTCAATACAAGACAGAGGGTCATTGTACTCCCAATCATCTATTGACTCAAATTTCTCTAATATTGTAGCAAGCTCTCCTAAAAGACATAATCCTTACAGACCTGCCCAATCTATTTAAATCGACTATATATATATTGTTTATCAAGGTCACCTGTATAGTAGATAAAGTTTTTGACTATATAGTAGTCAGTTTCCAAATCCAAAGAGTTGGTTAATTTTATATTGTACTCATCTAACAACTTCTTAAAGTCTGGCGTATTTTTTTAATTTAATCTTATTTGAAAGGCAAAAATTTGGAATTGAAAAAGTCCAGGTCCAGCCTCTTGTCCTCTAAATATGCCTTCCTTTTCGAGCTCCAGTTTTTGGAATTAATGCTATTCATGACCCTATTTTTTAAGATCCTATTTTGCTTTAAAAGTGCCCTATCCATCCACTGGAAAAACTCTGTACCATAATTATCTCCGTACTTTGATTTTAGGGTCAGATAAGATGGAAAGGTAGGATAAGTGAGTTCTATAGGCGTCTGATCTTGCCCTATGTACTCCTATATTTTTTTATATTGAGATAGCCACATAGGCGTATTAGAAAAATTTTTCTCCATAGATAAATTCCCCTAGGTCAAAGGTATCAATACAAGGATTCTCAAAATCCTTACCCAAAATCCTATCAAAGGCATCCTTGATTTCACGTATATCATTGCCCATACCATGCCCTATTACAGGTAGATTTCCTATAAAGTTATAAAAATTTCTTAATGACACTATACTCATTTTCTGCTGAAAAATCATATCATTAGATATTCCTGTTAAGTCCTCTATAAATTCGTCTATATAATAAATCTCCTGTCCATCAACATTTACAGTAGACTTGACCCTGCTATGCTTATCCCTCCTATTAGGCCTATTCTTATTATCTAATACCTTATAATCCGGAAGCTTAACCAGGCTAGAAAACTCATCAATGATTTCACCATCTACTACCTTTAGGGCTGCTAGTTCGATTATATAATTTTAGACAGTAATTGCCAGTTAATTCTAAATCTACTGCTACATATGTTTTTTTGGAAGTGTTTTCAATTTATGGTCGTATTTATTGCATTTAATCGTCAAAACATTCCTCCTAGAAAACTTTTTCTCTCTATTAATATTATAACATAAGTTGAGTTTTTAGATTAGAATGTGTTAAAATATATTAAAAAGTAGTATTGGGAGGTAATTATGAAAACTCTTAAAAATATATGGATAAAAAGCAAATATTTAGTAGGACAATTAAATATAACAGATATTTTTTCAAGATCGGCAGGTGTTGCCTACTATTTGACATTGTCTATATTCCCATCAGTAATGTTTTTGATGTGTGCCTTTGCCTATATGCCATCTATAATAGGGGATTTTGTTGAAGCCTCAATTAGGACTAATGTTCCTGCTGGAGCATCTAATATTCTCCTTTTAGTGGTGGATTCAGCAATCAATAATAGGAGTTTAAGGCTACTGGAAATCACCTTTTTAATTGCTGTTTGGACATTCTCAAAGGCAGTTAAGAACCTTATAATAGGTCAAAATGAAGCCTATAATTTTTCTGAAACCAGGTCCTTTATAAAGAGAAACCTATTAGCTTTTTTATATGCAATTGCTTTTTTTGTGGCAGTAATACTTGCCGTTGTATTTTTTGTATATGGAGGAAAGTTCGCAAACATAATCAGGGATAGCCTAGATGAATTTTATATACTAACCCTATATATATAACTTTATAAGATTCGTCGTGCCAATAGTATTTATATTATTAATATTTCTTAATTTTTATATATTCGGTCCTTGCAAACCTATAAAAAAATTAAACAGGCCTTACCGTGCATTTATTACGACTATACTTTGGACTCTATTATCGATTGGATACTCTATTATATTAATAATTTTTAGTAACTATAGAGATATACGGTAATATATCGACTATAATCGTTCTTATGACCTGGATATATCTGTGCAGTATTTCCATTACGATCGGCTACAAAATAAATGCCCTACACTATTGGAAGGATGACTATAATAATAAAAGAAAACTAAAATAAAGAGGTTGCCTATATGGACCCTCAGGAATAGAATTTTCTGAGTCCTGGACCATGTGGCAACCTCTTTTAAAATTAAAAAGCATATATAAATTTGTGTATCTATTTACCTTTATATAATATATTCCTTTTTGAAAATACAACCATACTAGATATTATGATTATACCACCAATTATTGTTCCAAGGTTTGGCACCTCACCAAGAACTAGTGACCCTAATAGGGTTGCAAGAAGGGCGTTAAAAAGCTATAATTTGCCACCTCACTTGTATTATCAGCTATTGATAGGGCTATACTCCATAGGAAGTAGGCTATAGCACTACAGAATACACTTAAAAATAACCAATACTAGTATATACTTACTAGATGCTGCTAGTAGTTCTCCCTTTGCTTGGAGGGAGAAAGGTGACAATATAAGGATTGAAAAATACCATACTGTAGGTAACAATCTCAATCCCCTTATAACCATCCATAGATAGTTTCCTATTAAGGTTATTGTATATAGAAAATAATACCGATGCAGCAAGGGTCCAAATCATACCCATATTTACTGACAGTACTCCATCCCATAGCATCACAATAAATTACGCCACCAAAGGCTGTAATCATAGATATCCATCCTATTTTATTTATCTTTTTCCCCATATATCTTGCTTGATTCTATGGCAGTTAAGATTGGTGTAAGGGCTATAATGATACTTGAAGATGCAGATGTTATGGTCTGTATACCCTTATTAAATACAAAGAGGTATACTCCAAAACCACAGGCAGCCGATAAGAAAAGCCAGCCCAAGTCCTTGGCCTTTGGTAGTCTAATCTTGGTGAATATACCTATTACAAGTAAGACAACTGAAGCTATACAAACCCTCAAAAAACCAAGTGCAAAGGGAGTAAAATGTTGCATTGCAACCTTTGAAAATGGAAAGGCCAAGGCCCAAAAGGATATAGTTGCTAGTCCCAATAGGTTTACTTTTAATTTTTTGTTCATTTTATACATAACTCCTCTCCTTTTCCTTAATGACTGTAAATATATTTTTACATTAAAGCATTACTATTATGCTAATATAAATATTTTTTTGGCAGCTAGAAATATCTTCATACTTGATTCTAACATCTTTTACCTAGTTCTTCAATCTATATTTTTATGAAATTGTGGCTAGAAGAAGGATAGCTGATTTTTCTCGCTCATTCCATCTAGGGCCCCATGTTCAGATAGCTTCTCCACCAAAGTTTTAGATAGCTTGGTCCTCTTGATCAGGTCCTCCTTAGACAGGAACTTACCATCTTTTCTAGCATCTACCACACTAAGGGCCGCATTTTCCCCCATCCCCTGAAGGGATACCATTGGTGGTAGTATTTTCTTCGGTCCGTATATCTTGAAGTCCTTAGCATCTGACTCATACAGGTCTATATGCATAAATTCTATACCCCTAGCATACATTTCACAACGACCTCTAATATTGTATACTGGGAATTTTCCTTGGTTGTTGCCTTGGTTCCCAGCTCCTTTATTTGATTAAGTCTTTCCTTAACATTATCTATTCCAGAAGTGATAAGCTCAATATCAAAGTCATCAACCTTAGTAGTAAAATATGTAGCATAGAAGGCCTCCGGATAGTTAACCTTACAGTAGGCTATCCTGAATGAGGTCATTACATAGGCAACTGCATGTGCCTTTGGAAACATATATTTAATCTTCTTACAAGACGTTATATACCAGTCTGGAACTTCATTTTCCAGCATGGCCTCTTCATGCTCAGGCTTTAGACCCTTACCCTTTCTAACACTCTCCATTATAGTAAAGGCCATTTTTGGTTTAAGACCCATAAATATAAGGTAGTTCATTATGTCGTCGCGTGTTGAAATAACCTCCTTTAGACCTACAACATTAGCCCTAACTAAGTCTTGGGCATTATTTAGGCAAACGTCTGTCCCGTGGGAAAGCCCAGCGATCCTGACTAATTCAGCAAAGGTTGTAGGTTTTGTATCAACTCAGCATTTGTCTCGTAAACTTTGTTCCAAATTCAGGTATGGCCATAGACCCTACCGTAGTACCATCTATATCCTCAGGCTCAATACCCAGGGCCTTTGTGGAAGTAAATAGGGACATAGTAGCTGGATCATCAAGGGGTATATCTGTTATCTTAATACCCGTCATATCCTCTAGCATTCTGATTATTGTAGGACCGTCATGTCCTAGAATATCTAGCTTTAAAATTCTACCACTTATTGAATGGTAGTCGAAATGGGTTGTGATTACACCAGAAGATTTATCGTTGGCTGGATACTGGACCGGTGTGAAATCATGAACATTCTTGTAGTGTGGTATTACCATTACACCTCCAGGGTGCTGACCAGAAGTCCTCTTAACCTCCGTACAACCCTTTGTAAGCCATGTCATTTCAGCATTAGTTAGGTCTAAGTGGTTATCTTTAGAGAAATTCCTAACATATCCAAATGCAGTTTTTTCCTGGACAGTACCAATTGTACCAGCCCTAAAGGTAAAGCCTTTAGCAAATAACTCCTCTGTGTACTTATGAATAGTTGCTTGGTAGGTCCCTGAGAAATTCAGGTCAATATCAGGTTCCTTATCACCCTCAAAGCCAAGGAATACCTCAAAAGGTATATCCTGACCCTCCTTTATCAACTGACTTCCACACCTAGGACATTTCTTGTCTGGCAGGTCTATACCTGAACCATACTCACCAATACCAAAAAATTCCGAGTACTTACAATCCTCATTTGGACAAACATAGTGGGCAGGTAATGGATTTACCTCTGTAATGTCACTCATCGTTGCAGCAAAAGAAGATCCAACTGACCCCCTTGATCCAACTAGATAGCCATCAGATAGGGACTTGGCAACTAGCTTGTTGGCTATAATATACATAACAGCATATCCATTACCTATAATTGAGTCTAGCTCCCTATTAAGCCTATTCTCAACTATTTCAGGCAATGGATAACCATAGATTCTCTCTGCCTTTTCAAAACACATTCTCCTTAGTTCTTCCTTAGACCCCTCTATAACAGGGGCATAAGTCTCATCAGGTATTGGCCTTATATCTTCAAACATATCGGCTATCTTGTTTGAGTTTTCTACTACCACCCTATAGGCCGTCTCCTCACCTAAGTAGGCAAACTCCTCCAGCATCTCATCAGTGGTCCTGAAATGAAGACTTTCTATATTCTTTTTGTATTTAGGTATCTGTGAATACTTAAGTACACTCCTATATAGTCTTTCATGTGGTTCTAGTGTATGTACATCACCAGTAGCAACTACAGGCTTACCATAGTTATCACCAAGGTCAACTAGTTTTTTATTTATAGCCTTTAGCTCTTCGAAGGTCTTTATTTCTCCAGATTCAACCAGGTATTTAAGGTTGTCTAAGGGCATAACTTCAATAAAGTCATAAAAGTCTAAGATTTTTTCCATTTCCTCCTTGGTCTTATTTTTTTGTACACCAGAAAAAACTTCGCCACTTGAACAAGCACTACCTATTATTAGGCCTTCACGCTTTTGCTTAACTAGGCTCTTTAGCATTAGGGGTTGCCTGTAGAAATGGTTTAAGTGGGAATCACTGATTAATTCATAGAGATGTCTTAAACCTAGGTAATTTTGTGCATATATTGTTGCATGGCTTGGTCTCAGCTTTGTATGGTCTATCTTTCCATAGACCTTATTTATGTCTGAGAGTTTTTCCACACCATCTTTTTTCATCATGCTAATAAATCTGAGGAATATTTGTGCAGTTGCCTCAGCATCATTTACAGCCCTATGATGACCACTCAGGTTAATGGCTAGGGCCTTGGCTAGTCTGTCCAAACCAAACCTCTTCATATCTGGCATCAAGACTCTAGCAAGTAAAAGTGTGTCTATCTTTTCATGTTTGTAGTCTAATCCAACTTGACTGCACTTTTGAGCAATAAATCCAGTGTCAAAGTCTGCATTATGGGCGACTAGGATGGAGTCCCTGGCAAAGTCCATAAACTTTTTTAGAGCTTCTTCTATAGGTGGTGCATCTTCTACCATATCATTTGTAATATTTGTAAGTTCTTGGACCTCATATGGTATGTCCATTCTTGGATTAACAAAGGTCGAAAACCTGTCCTTTATTTGTCCGTCCTCCAGTAAAACTGCTCCAATTTCCGTTATATTATCACCTGTAACTGAAAATCCTGTAGTCTCTATATCAAAAACTACAAACCTTTGGTTAAAATATCTCTCATTGGGATTTTGTACTATATCTAGGTCATCATCGACTAGGTAAGCCTCAACCCCATATATTACTTTTATATCCTTACCCTTAGACGCATTCATAGCATCTGGAAAGGCCTGAACCACGCCGTGGTCAGTAATTGCAACTGCCTTGTGGCCCCATTCTATCGCCTTGTTTATAAGGTTCTTTACGCTGACTACAGAGTCCATGGCTGACATCTTGGTATGGGCATGAAGCTCGACCCTCTTTTCTAGGGCAGTATCCTGTCTTGACTTTTTATCCTGAGTCCTAATTCCAGTTACCGTCATTTCTATTTCATCAGTATAGGAGCTAACTATAATATCTCCCTTTACCCTTATATAGGAACCCTTTTTTGTGGCATTCTTTACCATATCCACATTGTTATCCTTAAGCTGTAGTTTACATAGCAGGGCTCCACTTGTGTCGGTGATAAAAATAGAATACATGGACTTACCACTCCTTAGGATTACCTCCTCAGTATGAAATACCTCCCCTCTATTGCCACAGTTCTAAAGCTCTCATTTATATCCCCAATTCTAACAAGGTCTGCAAAAACATCCTTACCGTATACCATTCTAGGATCAATAGTATCAAGCTTATAGGCATCTTCATTTTGAGGGTCTTCTTTATCATCAGCCTCTATTTGAGATAGGACTTCCTCAAGCTCAAGGTCGAGGTTTTCAATTAATTTATTGATATTATCCCTGTCGTCTATGTTCAGGTTCTTTCTAGCCACCTCAAATTCAACCTCTATATCTCTAGAAAGCTGCCTTTTAACCATCTCTTTTATTTTTTTGTCTATTTTCTGGTTTACAAACCTAAAGTATATATAGTCTTCTGGTAGCTTTATCTTCAAACAGTTTTCCCCTTGTCATATGCTCAAGGTCTTCATGAACGTAAAGGATGGGTACATTAGAATATAATAATTTCTTAATATTCGGCCAATATGACTTCATTATATCTTTTTAGGGTCTTCTTTTCTAGTCCTCTAAACCTACATTCCATCCTTATAGAAGAAAGTGGTGGACAGAGCTTTTCTTTTACCTTATCTTCTAGCCTAGTGAGCCTGTCAATCATTATAATTTCATCTGAAACCAAATGGATTGTACAAATCTGTGTGGACTTATCTAAGATAGACTTTTCAATATTAATCTTATCAAATTCTTCTATGAGATTTTTTATTGTCCAAAGCCAATCTTTATCAAAAAAATCACAAAGCTTCATCTAAACTCCTTTCCTATTTTAACGATAATTCAACAGTAAATATTATAATCAAATTTCTAATTTTAGGTACTAGTCTAGCTTATACCCTCAGCAGGAATCTTATTGGTATCCACTAGGGTCTATATCTCCTAGTAGGTCCTTGTTCCTACTTCTAAACTTATCAATTACTTCAAACTTGTTCCAACAATGCATAGGAACTAGGTGTCTTGGTCTCGTTTTTTCAATGAAATACTTCATGCCCCAATCAAAGCGGTCACCCTGCCTTGGGTCAAGAGGTACCATAGCTATGTCTATTAGTCTAGCTCCCATCTTATCTATTTCATTTTTAAAGTTTCTTGTAAGGCTATCAAACTCTTCTTCTGTTTCAAAGCCAACCCATGTCCACCAATTAAGGTCTCCTGCGTGGTATATAGTCTTCCCATTGTAGGAAACCATAAAGGCAAGGCCCTGGTCCGTGCTTAGATATGTTTCCACCCCCAACTCATTAAAATAATATTCCTTGTTTGGCTCCAAAGAATATGACCTGTCTGCATCTTCTTGCTTCTTAGGAACTACGTCATTAGATAAGATGTATTCCACATCCTTATGGTCTCTAAATATATCGAATATGTCTTCATTAAAATGGTCTGGGTGAGAATGACTTACAAAAACATATAGCTTCTTTTTCTTATCAAGGCTAGGGATATCTCCCTTATAGTAGTCAAAAAGCATATAGGCTCTTTCAAATTCTAGTAAAATCCACTGTGATATATATATTTTAAATTCATAATTTCATCCTCCTTAATTCTATAAACAAATTATACCATATAGATCTTCTCTTATCTATACTTCCAAACCTACTTATATAGCTCAGATGCTAATAGAAAATCTCATAATAGAAAGTGAATTTTAAATCAAAAAGAGTAACAATCCATAAAGGCTGTCACCCAAATCTCTTTATTATATTTTAATTAATGTCTTAGGTCTATGTATGACTAGTTCTTATGTGAGTGTCCCTTGCCATGATCTTGACCACATGAGCACACCCCATGCTTATGTGTATGATCATGACTATGGTCATGACCACATGAGCAAGAACCATGTATATGATGACTATGATCATGACTCAAGCCTTCATTACTAGCCTGTGCCTTTTTTAGCTCCATCAGTGCATCATACCTACGTTCCTCCTTTTCATCTACATCATCTAGCTTCTTAGATTTTTCTAAAAGCTCATCAAGCATTTCACCCGTAATATGTGATAGCTTATCTATGTCGCTAGCAAGTAGTTCTGTAAAGTCCATATTAAGGCTTCTCTTTTTCCTATAAACATATCCAGCCATACTTAATATTCCAGATAGGCCTTCAATATAGTCAAGAGTCTTCTTGAATTGGTTAAGCTCACTCAAGCCCTTAGCCCTTGACTTCATATCTATATCTGAGTTTAAGGCAAAGGAGTCAAGCAAGGAGTCCTTGATAAATTCTAGTACAACTATCAAGACACTAACCATGTCCACACCACTTATATTTTTGTTGTAGGCAACCTCATATATTTCCTGGTCACTAGTCATAAAAGTATTTGGCTGGTAGACTTCAATTTTTAGGTTTACCCTACCTAAGTCTGTGACCCTATCTAGAACCTTATTAAAATCTCCCGCTAAAACATCTACAGCCTCTATATCATCAGTATCATTCATTAGCATCATATTATACTCCCCTATTATAAGTGACAGTATCTTAATCATGTCTATTGGGCCTGTCTCATGCTTCTCATCAACCTCAAATATATTATTGTTTACATCCACAGTAATTTCTATAGTATTTACCTTTTTCATTATATCCTCCAAATTATCCATTTAGTCTTAAGTATATAGTCAATTTCATACTTATTCTAAAAGGCAGTATAGTAAAGTTCCATAAAATTTAACAATTCACATAAATAATTACAAATGAAACTTATTTTTTTATTATACCACATTTGATAAGAAAATGTAGAGATTTGGGCTACTAATCAGGAAAATATTTGTACTCTCTCAGTTATATATACGTCTTTGGTGAGTAAATGACTCCCGATAAAAAGAGGGCAAATGCCCTCTTTAATATTAAACTTAAAGTGATTCTTCATATATCTTTCTTACAACTTCTCTAGAAGCTTCTACTGGTGACATGACAATAATCCGTCAAGAGATGGAGTTGTAAATGTTAGGTCTGTAAAGCTTATCAAGGTCTGCTTCAGTGAAGCCTTCATCCCTAAGAGTCTGAGTTAGACCTATTGAATGCAACCATTCTCTGACTAGGTTAGCCGCCTCTTCAGCATTTATATCCTTCTTATCTCCAAAAATAGGTGCAAATACTTCAAGGATAGTTTCCTTCTTAGCATCAAACACCTGCCTAACAACTGCAGGAAGAAGTATTCCAAGACCAAAACCATGAGTTAAGTCAGTCTTTACTGCACTTAGTGGATGCTCAAGAGCATGAGTAAAGTGTGAAGACCATTATCAAAAAGATGTACCTGCTATCATAGAAGCATATGCTAAGTAGTATCTAGCTTCTAGGTCAGATCCATCCTTAAGTGCCTTTGGTAAGTAGTCATGTACTAGTCTAACTGTTTCCTTTGCTAGTAGAATACTTAGTGGATTAGCAACTATACTTGTTGCCGCCTCAAATACATGGTTTACAGCGTCTACAGATACTGACATAGTCTGAAATTCAGACAAGCTAGTCATTAGACCTGGGTCATCTATTGCATATATTGGGTATATACAGTCATATGCTAGTGCAGGCTTTAACTCTTCTTCTGGTATTGATACAACTGCGAACCTGTCAACTTCTGTACCAGTACCATGAGTTAGGTTTATAGCAACTACTGGAACTGCCTTGTTAGGAATTAAAGTAAACTTACATAGGTCTGCAGCCTTATTGTCTGGATATTCTAAAAGAATAGCTGCAAATTTAGCCGCATCTATAGGGCTACCTCCTCCTATACCTATAACAGCCTTTGCATTGATTTCTTTAGCCATAACTACCGCTTCATCAACATCCTTATGCTCTGGATTTGGAGTAATCCTATCATATAATACATATTTAATGTTATTATCCTTTAAGGCTTTTTCTACTACATCCCAAGCTCCTGTTTTCTTATAAGCACCTCTACCTGTCATGATAAGAACACTATCTAAGCCCTTGTCTGACATTTCTTTAGCTATATCATTAAATTTTTCTATAGCTCCTACACCAACATAGGCAGTAGTCTTTGTTCTAATTTCTCTGATTTCATTGATATTGATGTCCTTTTTTCCCACATAATAATATTTCCTCCACATATAAAATAATAAAAATTAGTAAGGAGATTGTTATTATACTAACAAAGTCCTTACTAATATTATAATCATAATATATTATTTGTAAACATTAAAAGATAAATTTTCTGAATTTTTGCTATTTTTACAATAAAATCAAGCTAATATTTCAATGTCTTAATTATACTTATATAGGTTGTTGTGGACAATAACTGGTGTGCCTACACTGATTTTTTTGAGTATAGGTATGACATATTTGAAAGCGGTGTATTTACACAACCATGCGATCCTGCATATAGGTACCTACTTCCACCAAATGCTGGCTGCCAATATGCATCATGGATTCCTATGCTTCCATTAAATGGTACCCAGTACTTGACTGGTGATGCGTATCCTGGTCCTCTTAAGACAGCATTTTTTTCATTTTTATTTACCTTAAATATGCCTGGAGGTGTTGCCATACCCTTGTTTGGATTACCAGTTACAACTGGTGTAACAAAGCTTATCATAGCCATTTTTCTTTCAGCCACATTTTTGCTGACTTATATCTATCTCAACATATTTTTTACCTATATTAACCGCCTTAGCAGGTATATCATTTGAACTAGTCACTGAATACTTAGGGCTAATATCATAAGTTGATACGCCGGAATTTAGTATACCAGATAATCTATCTAACTCATAACTAAGATCCATCTTTCTTACCTGGCCCTGCTTAGATATTACAACATCCCCATTTTTCCAGTAGGCATAAGAATCTTCAGATTGACCTGCTAATATCTGACTATCCATATTCTTTAATATGTACTCCATCCTTGTTTTATCATAGGTTAGGTTGAAGCTAATATCCATTTTGGCTGTAGGTAGGAACTGGCTACCACTAATCAGCTTCTTTGTTCCATCAATATTGTATTCAGCAACTAGGCCCTCTAGCTTCATTAGGCTATCAAAGGCCTGGTCAGCTCTGGCATTACCCTTATTTTGCATTAGCCTAGCTAATATATCCATGCTATTGGCTAGTGTGTCTCCACCACTAACCTGAGTAAGACCTGTCAAGCTTGACATATTATATAGGGTCCTATACTGGTTAAAGGAAAGACCAGTATTCGAATTAACTAAGACAACTGCCCCCTCGGATAGGTTTGAGGAATTTGATGGCTGGGCTGGCCCTACCTGCTCAACATCCTTATCTTTTTGACCTGTCTGGGCGTTACTAGCGATTATTCCTGAATTAATTAAGACTGCATCTATAAGTCTATTGGCCTTTACTGCCCCATCATCTGTTAGGTATACAACTCCTGGGTTTGGGCTGAACTTATTCATCATCTTAAGGTTTGTTTCTTGCCTATTAGATCCAGCTATTCTCTCTACATTAGCTGCGATAGAATCAAATCCATCCACTAGGCTAAGGTTACCTCCAATTACATAAACATTATCTACACCTAGGAGACTCAAGTCTGACCTAGTAGCTTCTAGCTTACTATTAGAAGTAAATAGTATGGGTGATCCATTTTTTGCTGCTATGGCTCCAATACCTGCAGCATCTGCAAGTCCCTTGTGACCATTAACCAAAAATGCAGCCTGGAACTTGTCACTAGTTAGGTCCTTAAGCTTTTTAGCAATATTTAGTGATGTCTCTTCCCTACTAGACCCCTGAATTCTCTCAACCTCAAGCGAAGAAGCCTTCAAGCTATCCTCTAAACCTGATGATATAGAATCCTGTCCACCGATAATTAGTACCTTTTTAGCTCCTAATCTCGAAATTTCTGTCCTTGTAGCTTCATTCAAGGCATTGCTTTGAGTTAAAAGAACTGGTACCCTTAGTTTACTTGCAAGTGGAGCAACTGAAAGGGAGTCTGCCACTGCATTAGCATTAGTTAGGATTACTGTCTCAGACTGGTTCCATCCTGACTGTGATATTTTAACAGCTGTAGAAAAACCTATCACTACCACTAATATTTTGACTACTTACATCTTGAGCATATACACCTGGGGCTAGACTAGTTACTGCTAGCGAACCTGTTGCAATGATTAAAGCCGTATTTCTCACCAATTTTTTCATATACACACCTCACATAATTCCAATAAAATTAAACAAACAATGAGTAATAAATTATAAATAATTTCCTAATTCTAGTATATAAATTTATGAAATTATTTTCAAGTAACATTGCTATTACAATTTATATAAAATTTTGGTATATTTTTACGAATACCTAGAAAATATGTAATATAACTGATACTTTTTAGATAATATATGGTAAAATACTATTATATGTTTTTATGAAATGTATTTACATCTAGAATATAAAGGTATTTTATAGGAGGTAATGATGACTATAGCAGATATTAATCTAAAAATCACTTTGCAACGATATTTTTAAATAGTGGTAACAATACCCTAGGAGAAAAAGTTGAGACCAAAATATGCTGATGGTACGCCATCACATACAATGTTTGTGAACCAGGTATTTGAAAGATATGACCTTTCAAAGGGTGAACTCCCAATTGTTACATAGACAGGTTGCATGAAGTCTGGCATTAAGGAAATATTATGGATATACCAGGACCAGGTAATAATCTTGATCTTTTTAAGGGATAAGTATGGTATTACTTGGTGGGATGAATGGGACTTAGGCGACAGAACTATTGGTCAGAGATACGGTGCAACTGTCAAAAGGTATAAGCTTATAGACAAGCTACTTGAAAATTTAAAGAAGCAACCATATGGTAGAAGGCATATAATTAACTTATACCAGGAGGCTGACCTAGAGGAAACAGCAGGGCTTTTCCCATGTGCAATGGAAACACAGTGGTCTGTAAGAGATGGATACCTTGACCTTACTCTTATTCAGAGGTCATCTGACGTAGCAGTGCCAATGCAATTAATAAAATCCAGTATGTGGCTCTTCAGATGATGGTTTGCAAGACATGTTGGCCTGGAACCTGGCGTATTCTGCCATTATGTAAATAATGCCCATATATATGATAGGCATGTAGACCAGATAAGGGAAATGATTGCAAGAGACCCTCAGGAAGGACATGAGTCTGTTAGGTTGGTCCTAAATCCAGAAAAACCAACTTCTATGACTTCACTATAGATGATTTTACAATGGAAAAACTATAATCCAGTAAAAACCTAACTTCCAATTTGAGTTAGCCATATAGTAAATATAGGCCTATAGCCTATGCAAGTGTATTAATATTTGGGATATAGCGATCCGATACCATATCCCTATCTTAGTATAAATTAGGAGATAATATATGATAGATAATATATATGTGATAGTTGCCATGACTAAAAAAACAAGGCCATTGGTATAGATGGAATATGCTTTATCACACTTAGGAAGACCTAAAGTATTTCAAGGAAACTACCTAAACCACACTATAGTATGTGGAAGAAAAACTTACTTTAGTTTTCCAAAAAGACCACTGCCGAATAGGAAGAATATAATACTCACTAGGGGAATGACCATTATGATCAGGCCTTCACCCTTCATTCAAGGACCAGGTTGCCCAATATGCACTTAACCATCCGGATGAGAAGATTTTTATATGTGGTGGTGACAATGTCTATAAGCAATTTATGGATCTTGCTAGTAAGCTATATATTACAGAAATAGACGAAAGATAGTCCTGTAGGGCTGATAGCTTCTTTCCCCAGATTGATCTAACCTATGGACTAAGGTATCGGAATCAGACTATATAATACCTGAGCACCTAGGGTATAAATTCCTAGTCTATGATAGAAATTTATAAAGATAAAATAAAAACACTGGAAAAATCTAGTCCGCCTGTAATGGGACTTTTTAAATCAGTAGGAGGAATCCTCCTCTCACACCACGAGACGTGCCGTTCGGCACTCCGCAGTTCAATTCAAATAATAATCTAAACAACTAATGAGTCCTCGCTTTGCGAGGATTTCTTTGTTATCTTGCGAAGCCCCGCTGTTCTGGCTACCGCCTGATAATGGTCTTTAAATCCTACGGATTGTCTCGCCATCCATTCTGGTACACCCTAGCTTCCTTAGTCCCCACATCCTTTTCTTGCTAGTTTTCCATTGTTTCCATATAACTATCCTCATACGATTACGAAGATGTTCATCTATTTTTAGTCATATTTTGTTTCATCTTACCTATCCTAAAAATAGTTTATCCATCCTCTTATCACCTGATTTAGTTTCAGTATCCTGTAGTCCATAGACACTGACCACGAACGATATGTTAGTTTCTTGAGCTTTCTCTTGAATCTGTTTATTGAGTCTTTATGTGGTCTGGCTTCCCATTTTCCATTCATTTTCACAAAGCCAAATCCTAGGTACTTGAGCCTTGTTGGTTTTGTGACTTTGAATTAGTAGCATTTACCTTTGAAGGCTAGCTTCCTCTCTATCCACGATGTGACCGTATGCATCACTCTATTTGCAGCTGCACTGCTTGCAACAGTTATTATGCAGTCATCTGCATATCTAACAAAGTGCAAGCCTCGTGCTTCTAACTCTTTGTCTAGTTCATTGAGCATTATGTTACTAAGCAAAGGGGATAGGTTACCTCCTTGCGGAGTTCCTATAGTGGTTTCTTCGTATTTCCCTTTTACCATAACTCCTGCTCTTAGATACTTTAGTTACAGAGAGATATTACATCTGGGTCTTTCACCGTTTTACCTACCAGAGTACATAAGCTTGTCCTGTGGTACGTTATCAAAAGAACTTTTCTAGGGTCAATATCCACTATGTATGTGTATCCATCATTTAGATATTCTAATAGCTCTACTATTGCTTGTTGTGCTCTTCTACCTGGTCTAAAGCCATAACTATGTTCACTAAATTGTGGCTCAAACATTGGTGTTAGAACTTGGGCAATTGCTTGTTCTATGATTCTGTCTACTACTGTTGGAATTCCAAGGTTTTCGTACTCCACCGTTTGGTTTTGGTATTTCTACTCTGAGTACTGGTTGTGGTTTATATTTCCTTTTGAGGATTTTAGTTTTGATATCTATCCAGTTTTCTTTTGAGGTATTTGTTAACATCTTCGATGCTTATACCATCTATGCCTCCGGCACCCTTATTGGCTTTTTACCTTTTTGTATGCCATTTTCATATTTTTCTCTGGATAATATCTGATTCATTAGTTGTCCCATAGATTGTCTCACTTTCCTAATTTTTCTTTTTGTACATATTAGCCCTAACTCCTGTGAAATGTTCACTCCGTTACGTCTTTGCTACTATATTTCTCGTCGGGCTTTATATACTTAGTTTGATTAAGTCATTTTGACTTTTTAGAATTGTTCAGCCCTTCGCTCCATTTCCATTACAGAAACTTCTCCCACTACTATGGCTTCTGCTGACTTCTCACAGTTCGTTGTTACTAGGTTTTCCCTCTGTGAGACCTCACGGGATAAGTCGTCAGTCTTTCCTCGTCTACCTGCCTAATTTACTGCATAAGTTACGGTTGCCTTTTTTTGGACTTTGTGACTTGCACCCACTCATCCTTTATGTAAGCCTTGATATTAGGTTTCTGTACGTCAGGCTACGATTTTGCTATTGCTTCTTCTCGCCATCACCTCACGGTGATAACCTTGCAAGTTGCTATGAGGTTCGTCGGCAACTACGCCCTACGTGGACTTTCATCACAGACTGACGGCATGCCCGTCATACTGCAAAAAGTGGCTTATACTAAAGTACAAGCCACCTCTTAAGACTAATTTTTGTTAATATTTATAAAAATCAACAATATGTTCAGGAATACTTTTTCTCCACCTAAAACTATTATGTCTTCAATGTTTTTCTCTACTAGTGAAGTCTATATAATTATCTGAATTATTTTTCAGTTTAATAACTGTATGGGTGCATTTTCCATAGCTGCAAAGCCGATGACACTAATGCATCTGCAAAAGATCACCTGTCGTTAAGAATATGGTTTTTATATCCATATTCTCTAACAAGATTGGCAGTTTCATACCTATTTTTACCAGCAATTCTATACTCTGCCTTAATTCAGACTCTATATTCTTACCAATTGATTTATTACCACCAACCAATATTGTTTTCTTTATTCCCATATCCTTCATTACCTCATCAATGTAATAAGGGATACTAGTTGATTTTACCAATAATACTGGAAGGTCATCCTTAGCAACAATTGATGATGCAGTCAGTGCATCAGGAAAATTTTCACCTGACGCAACTATAGCCCTGTCACTATAACCAGTAAGTTTGACCAATTGCTTAGCAAGTCTAGCAGATGTATCATACCTATCTTTTCCAGCTATCCTGCTTAATTCTAAATTCATAATTTTAGGTCTTTTTCAATACCAATAGCCAAAAATTGTACCCCTACTAGTATAACTTTTTCACTCCTAATCTTCTAATTTCATTTTTTAACCTGAGTATCAGTCTATTAGAATCATTTAACAAAATTGGTGCCTTCAAAGCTTTTGCCAATGGAGCAACCGTAAGTGAGTCAGGGATATTCTTTAGAATTTACCAATACTAGAGTATTAGCATGGTCAAAGTAATTTCTTGATAAGTTTATGGCAGTGGATATCCTATTATTTCCGCTGATTCTATTTATCTTAGCTGATCTAAATTTATTCTCTTTAACCTTATCATCTTCATCTTTCATTTAGTTCATCTTTTTCTTCATATCCTCAATAGCCTTTTTCACATCATTTTTCAAAGCTACTATCCGATTTATTATCTTTTACAGACTCTTTACCATTTTTGTGATCTTTATTTTTCATGTTCTTTTTCAGACTCTTTATCTTTTTAGGCTCTTTATTTTTCAGATTCTTTATCCTTTTCAGGCTCCTTCGTCTTTTTAGGTTCTTTCTCTTTTCAGGCCCTTTGTCTTTTTCTATTTCCTTGTCTTTTTAGGTTCTTCTTTTTCAGGCCCTTTGTCTTTTTCTATTTCCTTTGTCTTTTTCAGGTTCCTTATCTTTTTCAGGTTCCTTATCTTTTTAGGCTCTTTTGTCTTTTCAGGTTCCTTGTCTTTTTAGGCTCCTTGTCTTTTCAGGTTCTTTATCCTTATCAGGCACTTTCTGCTTCTGATCATCATCCTGTACCATAATCTATCACTGGCTCCCTCATCATATGATAATACTGATCTTATCATTAGAGCACCCTTTTTATGTATCTAGACTATCATAAGACCTGAAAATAGCCTACGGTCAATTTGATATGAATATTTCTTCATATTGCTAGCTGTTCTGTCAAGAGCTACCACAATTGATTTATTCGTATCATAATCTGGATTTCTATTAGAACATAATATTCTTCGATCTACCTGTATATTATACTTTTTCTAAATCTATCTCAGTATCTCCAAAGACATTCAAATGTCTAACTTTTTACCGGCATTAATAATGTTTTTATACGTTTATTACTATCGAGATTTCACAACAGAAATCATAGCAGAGTTCCGTATTCTCTATATCAGCTAGCAAACCCTAACCTTTACTTTACTCAAGGTGGCTTTTTCTTTGGCTTGAATGAAACAGCTACCCTAAATCACCATTTATACCAACAATCTGGTTTTCCACTTTCGTTTTTCTTTACCATTATCATAATAAAGTTCAACGTCGCCTAAAGTATTCTTGTCTTCTCAAAAGCTTATATCGAAAATCACCTGAATTTTTCATCAAGTGTTACCTCATCAGAATTTGTAACCATGCTTAAAGGCTCTGAGTGTGTATTCACCTACTGGAACATCTTTGATACTAAACCTACCATTATTTCCTGTTAATTCAATCTCAGTTGTGCATCTTCTACCAAATATACATTCATCAGATATTTTGTGCCTGATTTATCACTGACACTACCTAAATTTCTTGTAGGTATCATATCAAAAGTCTACGTGTAGTATTTTCTTTATTAATCTTAATAGTTTTGTCTATAGAATTATATCCAAATGCCTTGCAAGATATTTTTATATCACCTTCTGATGGATATACAAGGAAAAATTCACCACTTGTGGAGTTACTCTTAACCTTAATATCTGTACCTTCTACACTTATCTCTGCCTCTATTGGTTTTTCCGTCAGACATTACTCTTCCCTAATAGTCCCTATTTCCTTATCCATTGCCTTTACGACTGCGGCATAAGCATTGACAGTTCCATAGCCATATCCATTATTAGGTGTAGTTTTGTAGTAAGAATCGGTCCTAGGAGTTGCAGTTTCTTCCAATATTTTTGTATCTCCCTATCATCTAGATTTTGTTTGGCAGATTTTACTAAGCTGAGCTTACCGGCTACATGAGGCCATTGAAGTACCCACTCATAGGCGCATAAGTATCTTTGATGCTTGACCTTACCTTAACACCAGGAGCAGAAATTTCTGGCTATAAGGCTTGATCAAATGAGAGATGGCCCTCTTTTTGAAAATGAAGCTAGGTGCCATTATATCTACCGCCCCTACTGCGAAAGATTCTGGATATGATGCGGGTATAACTATGCTGCTTTCGCCGGGTAATGATTCTCCAGGCATCTGATTACCTGCGCAAATGCAGGTAATATATGGGCCTGTCTCCACCCTATCCACAGTTGATTTAAACCAAGTATCTGTCAAATACTGTGAACCACCCGCATGAATTATTGATTATTTGAGGGTGCCTTAGACGGGTCATTTCCTGGTGCTAACATCCATTCAGCGCTTTTATAAAACTTGATTGTTCTACATTCTTGTAATTACTATCAAATATTCTGGCATTTTATCCATTGAGCATCAGGTGCTACACCTACCTATTAAACTCCTCACCATTTGAGTTTAATTCTGAACCCTAATGCTATACCAGTGCAATAGCTTCCCATAGGGCCATATCAAGAACACCACTCAGTATCCTGCTTGCCTGAATGGCATCAAAAATAAACTACTGTCATTGAAGTTAACCCTATCACTTGACTGGTCATAACCTTTAAAATTTTCTTTTTAAGGCAGGGTGGTTAGCATCTACCGCTGAGTCCATAATACCAACCGTCACACTATGACCTCTTATTCCCTGATTCCAAGCTAAATCAGCACCTATGTTCTTCAAGTTCACTCATCTCATCCCTGTCAGATTCTACCTTACTTGGTTGTTTATCAACTGGATTTTTCAACTGAATTTTTCTGATTTATACTATTTTATCTACTTTAGGATAAGATGCTAATTTCTCTATTAAATTCGCTTTGCTTTCAAATGTGTGCATTTATGATATAAAATCCTTCATAATTCTTTACATTACCAGATTCTTTTTCCTCTTCTAACCAATCCAATATGCCATTTTGACTTTCAATAGCTGTCTGAGATAACTGAGCTATAACAGCCTTCCTATCTTTATCATCTTTACTTTCCTCTGTTTTTATGGTACTTACTAAGTTTTTGAATATCCTCATTTGATGTATCATCCTTAAAATAAACCATACAATCTATGTAGTCACCAGTTCCATTTGACTTTGCCCTTAAGGCATCACTGATTACATTATCATATGACATTCCTTTTTACCTGTATGTTTTTCTAACGGTTTGTGATGCTATAATGCTAGTACTAAATTTGCCATTATCATACTAGTAGCCAAAAATAAGACTCGAGACAAGATTTTTCATTTTATTTTGCACTTGTAATGCCTCTAACTTTACCATAGGATACAAAAATTGTATCCATGGTAAAATATTTTAAATATTAGTATCAATATTATTAATCCTTCATATTAATGACTTTATTGATTCTCTCATTGACCTTCAATTGAGTTTATTCCACCAAGAATAGTAGCATTACTTATTTTCTTGTCTTCAATATATTTTTCTGTCTTGAAGTCATATAATTTGAAACTAATTGTAATGGTGCTTTCTTATATGCACTAACTGAGAACCTGCTAGAGCATCTGTCATTTTTATCGTTATCACCGGCTGCCATAAGTATCTCATCAGTCTTCGTGTACAGCTCCTCGACAATTTTAATGATTTCATACCCTATCATATCCACTAATCCTTCTTGTTTTTGCTTAATCATATCTATTTTTCTTTCCAGATCATTTGATATAGATTTATCTCCACCAACAATAATTACCTCATCAGACTTCTTTATTAATGACATATCACCATCAGACAAACTCTTGCCGTTCGTTAAAATCATATTGTAGTCATTCTGAGCACAATAACCTGATATAGAAATTGCATCGGCATAATTAACTCCATTCACTACAACCAGCTTCTTAAGATCTGAGCCAGTTTTCTTAGCTAATTCTATAGCTGTATCATACCTATCGCTACCATAAATTCTTTCAGTACTGATACCCATAGCTCTCAATTCATCAGTAACCTGTCTATTGATAGTATTATAACCACCAATTATACTTACTTCACTGACCCCTAGTCTTTTTAACTCTCTTATAGTTTCACTTGGCAGATAAGAGCTCTTAGTTAATAGTATTGGAGCGCCTTTCTTACTTGCAAACAGAGAGGTTGATAGAGCATCTACAGTCACTTGACCAGATGCCAATACAGCCCTCTTATTTGTATTAGGGTATAACTTTTTACTTATTTTACAAGCAGTGTCATACCTGTTTTCACCTTCAAGACTAGTAATTTCAGACTTTGCAATTTCATTTTTACATTAAGTGTTAGCTTGGCAGTCTTTTTCAGCATTCATGGCAGGAATATACATTTTTATTATAATGCTTTTTCTCAGGTTCGCCCTTTCTAATGAATTTAAAAGTATTTACCCCCTTATCTTCATTATTAAAGGTTTGCTTCTTTAAAATCTTCACCATTTTTCACTATAGCTTGCTTACACTAGGTTTATCAACATCATACCTTTTTGAACGTTAATTCATATGTGGTTTGATCTTTATCCTTGTCATATTTTGTTACTACCTTATGGTCTTTAAGGAAAATATCTGCCATTGATTCCCTGTTGTTCTCATCCATGATTTTTTGCATCAATATTTTTCTTGACAGAATTATCATTATCCTTTTCTTTATTTTTTATCTTTGTCTTCGTTTTTATCCTCTTCTTTGTTTTTATCCTCTTCTTTGTTTTTATCCTTTTCTTTATTTTTATCCTCTTCTTTGTTTTTATCCTTTTTCTTTGTTTTTATCCTCTTCTTTGTTTTTATCTGCATTATCTATTTTGATATCTTCAGATGCTTTAAACTTTTCAATTGCCTTTTCTAATTTTTCTATCTGTTTTTCATAGTCGTCATCATTTCAGACACATTTAATATATTTACAGATTCATTTATTACCTTATTAAGTTCATCGTAAGCAAGTTTAGATTTTTACCTTGTTCTATTTTTCTTAGCTATACTTACCTTGCTCTCAAGGATTTTTCTCGCCTAGCTAGAAACTTTTTCGTCTTTTCTATTAGGGACTTAATAGCATTATCTATTTCCTTAATCAGCTCAGACCTTTATCCTGTCCCCTCTTACTCTTTGTCTCTTTAAGATAACTTTTGGCTTCGAGACAACTTATCCTTTAGATACTCCAATGTTTCATCAGTGTATTTGTCTGAATTTGATTTTTACTTCCGCTTCGCTTGCTGCCTTTTCCAACTCACTAGTATCATATCTAAGTCTATCAGGTGAGTGCTGTGGTTCAAACTTGTAATCATCTATCTTAGAATCTTGTATGTCATCTCTAGCAAGGTATTCTTTTCAGCTCTTTATAGCTATCTTCTACGAATTTCTTTGCTTCTTTAACACTCTCTTGAGTATATTTACCTGATTCTGACTCTGATTTTTAAATCTGCATCTGCCTGTCTTTTTGACAATATCAAACTCTATATATAAATTAGGCTTTATAAAGAAATTAAATAAATTTTATATGCCCTCACTTACTTCATCTTTTGTGGAATTAATATTAGTTACTAACTAATATTGCTTTATTATAAGCAGACATTAGGTTTTCATATGGTTTCTCCAGGTATAATATTTTTATAGACTTGATAATAATCCTTTTTTATGCTATTTATTAAGTTTATTAACTGAGTCTTATCCGCTTCATTATCATTGTATCCATCAGTCTTTTTAGCATAATCTATGTCTAAGACTACTGTATGCGCGTGAGTCTTATCTCCAAAAGACTGGTGTAGCAGAGTCAAGACCCAAATACAATTGTCGTGTAGACCCATCTACTGGAATTTCAACCTGAGTAGGATATTCGTGTTCCTTATCAACTGATTCATACTTCTTATCCTAGCTGTTGTTTTATTCTTAGCCTCAAACTTTTTACCACTCTTTTGATTTCCTTCAAAGTAGTATATTTTAGATATTACTCCTAGTAGGATTACCACCTTCTCCATAAAGTGGTCTTAGCTTCAGCGTCAATATTTTATCTGAACCATTGATACTTAGTTTGGCCCTATTTATAAGTGCAGGTGCAGCATAGGGTTTCGGAATGACCATCCTCACTGTAAAAACTTAACATTTACCGTATAGTCCTTAGATTCATTTTTCCTGGTATATTTGGTTCTTCCTTATTGCCGGCTCCATTGTCAGGCTTAAGATTTTCGTTGTCTGTTTTTACCTTTTTCATCATAGTTGATGCTTAACTTATTATCTGTAATATAACGTTTTCCATCTACTTTTTCCTTAGAATCACAGTATGTTATATCTATTGTGAAGATCTTGCTTGCCATCTACATCTAATTCTATTTTTCAGGACTATACAAAAGCTTTTTGATCCGTCTACAAAAATCAACCTGATATTTTTCCTTGTAATTGTGTTAGCTGGTTGAGTATATTTTTCTTGAATATTGAAATTCTGCAATTAATTTATCAATTGTATCACTCATGATAGGTTTTAAATACAAAAACTAGTTTCTTACTCTTTCCACCTTCTTTAACAATATACTTTGCATCCTTACTATAAATTTTGAAAAATCAGTGTTCTCGTGCCCATTTGGTTTTGTAAATTTACCTTGATATCATATATAGTATCATTTTTCTTGACCCATATTTTTATCATCTTCAATTAAGTCATTGCTGTTTCCATCTTTTCTTTTTCAAAAGAAATTTGCGAGCCTTCTTTAATTCATCGCATTTCTTTTTGTATCATTAGAACCGGCATAGTGTTTTTAGTGATCTCTAGCCATTTTTCCGCCCTGGTGAAAGCTACCAAAAATTTTTGCATATGAATCAGATTCATAACTTCCTCTTTTATCCACCCCTATCTTTAACTTTGTCATATAAGCCTTTGTAGTTTTTCAGTATTATAACGTAGAACTGTGAAGCTTAAATTAGTGACCCTAGCCACATCTCCAACAAGGTCAGACAGGTCCTTATTATCCATGCTTCTACTTATACGTTCGAGGTTTCGCTTTGAAATTTCCTAGACTCTCCTTAGTATAGATTTTCAGGTGAATAAATAGAACTATCTAAACTGCTTTTCTGTTGACCAAGTTTTTGTTAATATACCTCTTGTCGTTTCATATATTCCGCATAATATATGGGCTTAACAATTTTCATATAGTCTGGTTAAATCTTCCTCGCCCATATCTCTAAAGTCTCTAAGATCACGTAAAGCATTATCTATCTTCCCAGTCTCAGTAAGATCCATTATCTCACGTTTTATGGCCTCGCCTCTCTTCATCCAAGCCTGAATCTTATTTTTCAACATAGCCTTCTGGTCTTTTTGTCTCTTTAGGGATGTATTTACTTTTAATTGACTATACTTTTATATCTATTCAAAAGGTTCACTTATAGTAACTCTCTTCATTATTATTGTTTATATATTTAAGCTATTTACTACTAGATTTTCGTGTCAACTTCTCCAGGTACTGTAACACTAAACATCGCAATATCACTGTCTTGTTCTTACAGGTCTTATAGCAGTAATTGGTTTGACAGTTGCTATTCCGTTAAAGGAAATATGCTTGATAGATTTGACCATATTTTTGTTCATTGACAGCATGATATCATGTTCATTTCCAGATTTAACTGACATTACAATTCACAATATTTCCGCATTATTTTCTCCTTAGTATAGATATCTTTGAGCTGGAGTATAAGAATTTACACTGGTAACTTTTATATATATCAAATCTGCCTCTTTACCTTCATAGTATCCATCTCGTCTAAGTTCATTAGACAAGGGAAAAAACCTAAAGCAGTTTTTCAAGCATCAAATCATCATAAAGTGATTTAGCTAGCATCCGTTAAATTTTCACTTTCCATTAATACGATATGCTTCCTGCTCACAACTTCCACCATGGTGTATCTTGAATTGCAACTTCATCTCATTTTACTACCGTCACTAAATACATCAAAAGGGTTCCATTATCCACTGTTTTGATAAATATTGACTACCTATATATCTATCGGATACTCTTGTCAGATATAATCCCTTCTACCAGTTTTCTTAGCTTAGCCTTTATTTCACTCTCTTCTTTTCCATTTTGCAAAAATACCTAAATTAGCACGACTTTCAACATGGTTAATTTCAGCAAAACCTGGTACTAGGGTTCCAGTTGTCATTATCAAAGACAGAGCTAAACTGAGGCCATTTTCTTTGTTATATTATGATACTAAGCATAACTTCCTCCTTTGTTTACAACTTTTCAATATGCTTCTTTTGTCAGAATTCAGAATAACGTTTACATAATTATTAGAGTAGCGCTACCATTTTTATAATTATAAACATATTTTCTACCGAAATATATATTACCATAGTTTAAATGCGATTACAAGATCATTATTACTCTATCGACACTTTCTTATTTGTTATTTAATTATAAATAGTAATAAAAATTTAACTTATTTTGGACTATATAGAAATTATGCTAATATTATATTTTAAATATTTCTTTTTCCTTTACTTATATAAGAAAATAAAAGATAAATCAAAAGAGGTCGTGCAGTTCATCTAACATATATCTTGAATGCACGACCACCAATATGAGATCTACTTATGTATAATCTCTCCTATATTAAATTTACAACTCATAGTATAAACTGCACAAACTACTTAAGTCCTGCTAATAATGATCTCGATCTTTTCCTGTAGGCATAAAACCTATTTCTCTCTTACTTCCTACCACCCTTGAAGAAAACCACTGTTGTACAGATACTTACACCGAACTCCTGCGTCAATCTCATGCTTTCGTCAAGTCAACCCTAGCAAAAGTAAGCTGAGTCCTTGTTTCTTCAGCTACTTACTAAAACAGGTGCTAGCACTATTACATGGTCCACACCAAGTAGCAAAAAGTCTACACAGCTATACCTTCATTTTGCTTTACATTCTTTACGAAAATCCTCACCTTAATTACATTTGCCATATTTATATCCTCCTAAATTATATTCATCATATCATTTTTATCAAATATTTTTGAGTAAGTATACCAATATTTTTAATTATACCTTGAAAAGTCATTTGAGACATATTTTATTTTTAACTTATTAATAGCTCATTTGAGAAAATATAAAAATACATTATAAGTTATCTAACTTTTCCTACATCAATCTGCTTTGGTAGATTGAACAGTCATCATTTATTCTTTATTATTCTTATCAGTATTTATTTTTCATTCTTTTTCTATCATTCTTTTTATTAGCATTTTTGTCTTGTCAGCTTTTTGACTTTGTATTGTGCTACCCTCAGGTAGGTCAATACTAAAGCTGGTTCCTGACCAAGCTTTTGACTGTACTTATATTACCATATGTTGTTACTATTAGTTTGGCAATTGAAAGACCAATACCAGATCCCTCAACCTCAGTAGCCCTAACAGAATCACTCCTAAAAACCTTTCGAAAACTTCTTTTGGTCCTTATCGGAAATACCTATTCTGTATCCTCAACCAAAATCAAGACCCTATCCCTGCCCTTTATCACTAGCCGTAATAGAAATTTTTATCGCCTGCCTCAGTATATTTAAAGCATTGTCGACAAGTTTCTAATTAACTGGTTAAAGCTTTGTCTTATCGTGTAAATTATCTTATTTTTCATCTTGATTTGCAGTCAAAGGATTTTCCTGGTAGTCGGCTATCTCTAGATAGCTTTCAAAGGTTTCCTAAAGAGGTCTTCTAGGTCTACTCTACCACATAAAGCTTGACTATAGACCTCCTTAGTTAGAGATAGGAGCTCATTTATCATCTTAGTGCCTCGTCTCCTCATAGCCACTGCGATAGTCTCGCCTCGTCTTCTATAGTAACGTCTGGCTGCTTTAATAGATTAAGCTTTGACTGGATATAGCTGCTGAGCGTCCTAAGTTCATGTGATGCATCCTGGACAAACTTAACCTGGTTATTCACGATATTTCTATTGGCTGAGGGCCTTACTAGATAGGTATTCTGGCCATACGTACACTAGTAATAGGATAGTATATCTACCAATATTAAGAGGTTACCATATTTCGAAGCTCAGAATTTTCGAGTCAAATATTCCTCATAATTTTGAACTTGTAGTCATCATCACCCTGACTAATAGACTCAAATTGTATCCGTTTATATTTTCATATGTAGCCTAGCTCTTTTACCATACTTTCCTCAGGTAGACTCAACTAAAATACCTGTTCCTAGTATAATATAAAAGGTTCTTACCCTTGTATATATATAGGATATCTTTTGGGTCCTGTAGACTTATAGGCTTTAGGATTGAATCTTTGCTATACTGGTCTTTTATAAAGTTGTACCCTCAGCTGATATTATTGTCAATACCCACCTATAAGACTTATGCTAAAACTAATTGTATATAAAGCAACTAACTAAAATCATAGAGATCTCAACGACACACATTGTGGTCAAAGTGAGCCTCCTTTTGGTCTTGTCAAAAACATATTGTTTATCATCAGTATATAAAACTTCTCTCTGTCTTTATGTATTTTATCATAATCATACTTGGATAATTTCGAGTTACAATATATATCTTCTACAATTTCAATTGTAGCATCTGAATCTATCCCCAAATCCTGTCATATATTTGCTCCTTCAATAGGATTGAGCCCTTATTTAGAACGAAGTACTCTAGAAGTTTAAACTGCTTGTTTTTGTAACTCTATTTCCTCATCATTTATATATACACTATTCTTTTCAGAATCTATTCTTAGGTCCTTGAATTCCAGGTACTTCTTGTCCTTTATCTTTCCGTTAGTCCTAAGTATAGCATATACCCTAGCAACAAGTTCATCCATATAGAAAGGCTTAGTTAGGTAGTCATTTGCACCAAGAGTAAAGGCTTCAACCTTGTCATCAAGGGCCTCCTTGGCAGTCAATATTAAGATTGGAGTATCAATACCATCCTTCCTAGCCTGGTTTTATTTCTATGCCTCCCATATTAGGTAGCATAAGGTCTAGTATAACTAAATCATATATCCCCTGAGAAATTAGGTAAAGACCCTCTTCACCGTCACCACAAGTTTCAGTGTCAAAATGCTTTGAAAGTTCCTTTTCTATATCCTTTTGAATCGTTTTATTATCTTCAACTATTAGTATCTTCATAGTTTTCCTCCCTATCAACACTCAATTATAAATATCAACGCTAAACTTGACTAGCCAATTTTAATTTCCTACTATAAAATAATTTCATTTTTGTTTGAATATCGTATAAGCCTATTTTATCATTATTAGTAGAAAATATCCATACATACACTTATAATATATGTTATAATATTCAAGAATAAAGTTGAGGAGGTCAACCATGTCTAATAAACAAACTAACTTTAAGGAGCTACTTTAAAACCAGTAAATTCAAACGATGTAAAAATATCTGAAAAGATAAATAAAACTAATACACTTCAAAGAGATCCTTTAAAGAATATATCTGAAAAGTCAACAAGTAAAAACAAGACCTAAGCGTCCCAGCTCTCAGGATAATAAAGCAATTCAAAAAGCCAAGACTTCCAAAGCCAGGACTACAAGTGATACTAAGACCTAGCAAGCCTCACAAAAGTAGCTAAGACTACCAGTAAGAATAAAACCTCAAGGTTAGCTTTACCCACAAGATGAATTGGACAAGCTATGTGAAGTATATGACTGGTATATGGCTATCAAAGACCTTGATCCTTTAAAGCAGGTAAAACAAATTGAAAATACAAATATTGAAAATAGAGGAAGATATTATAAAGCAAGCTAAAAAGGTCTCCATAACCATTGACCAGGATGTAGTGGGAAAAACTTTACTACCCTAGCTACAAATATCTCTCAGCCCCTACTTACTGAGATACTAAAGAGCACTTTTTAAAAGCACAGGGGACTCTATACTAAGTTCAACTAGAATATTTCATAAAAAGATCGATAGCACCTCCATTAGAATTTTTATGCCATCGACCTAAAAATTCAAATTTTATTTTAATTAGAAGTGGATTCCTTCCTTGCTAAACTTAGCTTCAAATTCTGATCATCAACATCAACCTCTCTACCAGTATCCTAAGTCCTACTGCAGATGCAACTATAGCAACCGGTAATACGATATAGAATGACTGTCCATACTGGTACGCAACCAAACAATACAGTTATAACACTCATAAAAGATAGCGTAAGGCATCTGTGTATTAACATGGTCAATGTGGTGACAACAGCACCCATTGATGATAGTATGTAGATCTTGAAATCGGTGAACAATGGTCACCGAACACAGCACCTGTCAATACTGCTGAAGTTGCTACTACTACATAACTCATATCTGGTGATAGTGAGTGTGCTAGTGGTATTGCTGAGGCATCAAGATACCCATAGTACCATAGGCTGTACCAGTTGAGAAAGATATATGTACCATTATAAATATAATACTTGTGTAATAGGAAATGGTGGTATTGATCCAGATAAGTATCTGATAAGGAACTTAGCTGTTCCAACTTCTCCTTGATTACCGAACTGGAGACCAAGCAAGTATCAGGATAACACCTGTAATCACTGTAAAGTCATACTATCTACCTGAAATCTAATTGCTTTCCAGACATTGTATAGATTTTTTCAATCTTTGCAATGATTATTGAAACAATAGATGAGAATATAGCACTGAATAGAGCAACAGAAGCATCTGAAGATGAGAAGCACCGTCTCACTGAAGAAAATGAGAAAGGACTCGCCTTAATTGACGCTATTAAAGCTGTATCTTCACCCATTATAGTTGAGTAACCACTATAGTAGAATGCTATAGCAATCTGACAATCAATACACCTATCGGTATGATTGCATTCCAAACACTTAGCTTTTAACACCTTCCTTGCGCCATATCATCTCACCCCAACACCCTGATCCATGCAGTTGTTACATTCTGTCTTCTTCTTGCTATATATTCTGCCCTTCTCATTGGTCCAAATTCTCTAGCCATATAGCTGTAACCAAAATGAAGGCCAAGATTAATATATTATAGAACCTATATGTATAGTACGAAGAATACACCAGGCATCTGTATCTAGCATGTATATTAAAAGCATCGTGTATCAAACCAACTTCCAAAACCTATCCAAGTTGATATGATAGCCAAACTACATTGGCGCCTGTTGCATCTATTACAAAGGCAAGCTTCTCTAGATATGTTCATTTTGTCGAATATCATCCTCATTATAGGACCAACGATTAGATGAGTTGGCGTAGTCACTCGAAGTATCACTAGGATTCCTAATAACCAAAGATATTGTCTGGGCAACCTTTTGCTGTCTTGCTCTTGGCAATGCTTCAGCTACAGCCTTTGCTCCACCCCATCTTACCTACTAGGTTAATAACACCTATACATAATACCGTAAAACTATACCTGCATTCCCATGGATCTGCTAGTGAGTGTAGGGTCTAGATATGGAACAAGGAAGGCAATACTATACCAGATGAGACTCCTTTAGCCCGATGATAGCTGTAGTATGAGATCCTGACATAACCCCCAAAATAAAAGATATAACAACATTTCTTTGTAATGAATGCCAAGACAGCTATGCAATGGCGGTATAATACTGTTATAATTCCTAATTTTACATGAATTCGCCCGCTATCTGATCAATTTCTGGCATACGATGGCACTGCCATCAAGATTGTCATCACATGTGACGATCAAAATTTTAAACTTCTGTTCATAATAACCTCCTATAAAATAAATCATTTTTGTAATGATCCTCAATAGAAGATTTTATTGACACCAAGTAATATAGACGTCCTGATGGACATCCGAGACGTTTGAAAACATACTCAATGATAGCTCACACAAATACTTGTGGACAGTGATACGTATATTCTACGTACCCCGCCATATGTTTAGAAAGTCATGCTTTGTATGCTTTCGAATTGTTCTTTCTTGTGGATGCTTTTAACCCTTTTATCGAGTACCACAACAAGTGCGCCTACCTTTCTATATTCAATCACTATCGCTAGTATACACTATGTAATAAAACTTGCAGCCCTTTTCTTTTTATTTCCAATTTTTAACAAATCTATCGTATTTTTGTGATATCACTATACTTTTGGTATATTGTAAACTCATTGATCTATATTGTTTGATGAGCGCTATATCAGCCATCTTACTGCAATACAGCGCTGACTTCACACATCAGATGCATACTGGTGGTATATATACTGATTCCACTCATGCTGTATAGGGTATTCTGATTGTACTTGTCGCTATGTATATACCTCACTGCAATCAGAGCGCTCCATCAATACCAGCTGCTACACTTGTCCAACTGTTACCCATAGGCTGTAGCACTACCACCTGCAAAGACATTACCATCTACAGCTCCAATACCAAAGAAATTGTAAACAGTCTTTCCATTATATACAGTTCCTTGGGCTAGTTTTGAAGTTCCATAGTCAGTCTATGGTAGAATGGGCCACCTAGTATAATACATTTATGTTATTCTTCTTAGCGCGATCTATAAAAGCTGCCCCTGGTTATACATTACCATACTTACAGTACTTTAGCTAAATATGCATTCAGCTGACTGAGCGTTATATCTTCTGATACCTATCTAGTCAGGCAAACTGCACGATAGTAGATGCATCCATATGTTCAGATGGATCCATGTATGACTTTAACTCATCTCTTGTTACCTTTTCTCCAACCACCTGCAGTTAAGGTATTTAAAGCCTTAGACATCTGCATATCAACATGCACAAGCGTCATACCCATATCTATGTAGTTGGTATTTCCAGTTGAAACATTAGCTCTGACTCTTACTTGTACTTATGCTTAAATCTTCATTTTCAATATTATTGTCCTGGTCTGGATTTTTCAACTTCTCCTGTATCCTTTAGATAGTAGAGATACATGGCCTACATATCCATTATAACGAACCTTGTTCCAACCATTTGTAGAAGAGTATATTCCAACGTTATCACCCTTACTTAGGTCTGCTAGCTTTTTCACTTAATAAATTTAAGACTTTCTATACTTAGGTTATTAGCCATAACCATCATCTTACCACCTACACTTGTCTTAGAAGTAGCTGATGAACCAGATAAAAACCTAGTTGAAAAGATAGCCAGTTTTTCCATTGAATGATACCTTTGTCCAGGCAGATCCTTCTTCAATAACAGTTACCTTATCACCCCTAAGACCTGGATGACTGCAGACTCTATATTAGCTTCTCCCAAAGTTCAGGGTATCACTAGTCACAGCCCTTGTAGTAGTAGCTGGACTAGTCTTTATATTATTAACTGTTTCAGACTCCTCTGCTATGGCAGACTCCTGAACCCAACCACTCTTTATTATTAAATTTAATATTAACCCAAGAACTTCTTAGAAAGTATCTCAACTTCGTCTCCTTCTTCAAGACAAACTAACACTTATTCGAACCAGGGTTTACTCTTATATTTACATATTCGTAATTTATTACACCAACCTGTCCGGTCGTGAAAGCTGAAGCACCAAATAGTGGCAAAACAGCCAAAGCCGATAAAACCTATTTTAATATTCAAAAACACTCTTCTGAGTACTTTGCTTTTTCCATTATAGCAAATAATTATAAATTTGTAAAATATAATAGTTACAGAGTAACATATTTGAGATTTTATATTTATCAATTATAAATAATATATTTAAGAATGTATCTACAATAAATTGTAAGCTCTCTATTTTATTGAGCTCTTTAAATCATGCTTAAAATGTGATACAATTAATGTATGAAATGTGTTCTAAAGTAGTTTTTATGATATTGCATTTCGGTATAATATTCATTTTATGGATATTTAATTTTATATAAAAGGAGGAGACTGAAAATGGAAGATAGAGGGTTGGCACTACTTTTTGCTTGAGAATTTTTAATAGGTTCGATAACCTGATTAAAATGTCACAAACACAGGTATGAAGAAAATTCAGAAGCTTACTTTCTAAGCAGTTCTTTACATTGCGAGAGATTAGTAAAGTATGAGAAAATTGAGCTTAAAAACCTGAGCGAAAGATCTTATGTTCTCTATCAGCTGTCAGGATCCCTTCTTAACAAGATGGTTCTCTGGTTATGTTTTTAGGGAAGAAGATCCAGAGACAGGAGAAATACTTTCGCGGCATCACTGAAGATGGAAGAAAAGGGCATTGAAGGAAGAAGAAATCAGAATCACATCAACTTTTGGTCGAACACATGAGTGGTTTTGATGAAAAGTTCAAGAAAAATTTAGAAAAAGCTGGGTCAAGTTTTAGTTAAAACAGCAGAAAAAGCTATACTAATATTGATACCTATGTTATCCTAGTTGCTTTAGGCTAGATTTTGAAAAGACACCCATTTCCTCACTGGAAAGTAGGTGTCTTTACTGTTTTTATAGTTCTTTTACCACCTGGTCTAAAACCCTTCCTATAGATTCATTTATTACTAGGTCTGCCTCTTATCATGATGAAGTTTCTGCCTTGTTTATCAAGACTATACACCTACCCTTAAAGTAGTCTAAAAATCCTGCAGACCCGGATATACTACTAGGGATGTTCCACCAACAATCAACATCATCTGCTGTGATATAGCCTCTTATGGTCTTCATTATAGTTTCATCATTCATGATTCCTCATAGGACTACATCTGGCTTGACAGAGCCTCCACTGGGATTACTTTTAGGAACTGGACCCTTAAGGTCAAGAAACTCCTTTAAGTTCATATATATCCACATGTTTGACAGGTGTTTGAATTAACACTCCATGTAACTCACATCATTTTTGCTACCAGCCATTTGGTGGAGACCATCTATGTCTTTGGGTTACAACAGTTTTAGCTTTGCTAATTTCTTCTAGCTTGGCTAGGCCCGTGGGCCTTACTGAGTCTAGCATCTGATAAATCAGCTTATCTTATAAAATTCATAGAATTCTTCGGGATAATGAATATAAAAGCTGTGTGATACTAGCTGTTCAGGGCTAAAGTGCTTATTTAGCTTCTTACAACAGGTCCATCAGAGCTCTAAAATCTGTATATCTCGACCAGTAGAAACCCTGCCCCTCCAAAAGCACTATATTGTCAGAATCCTTAATCATATCTCTAAGAGCTAGAACCTCTTCTTGCAAATTTCTCCATGATATTCCCCTCATAATTATAAGTTTGCAAAATTATAAATTTATATTTTATATAAGTTTAAATCCAAAATTGCACATCACTCAGACTTTTAGTCCTTCCTGACAAAATATCAGAACTTGACCTGAAATATATGTCAAGACTAGGCTCACCTATTCATTTTAGTCTTGACTAGTATTTTAGGGCGAGTAAACTATATTTACAGGAAGGCTTTTATACTTTTGGGCCACAACACTCGTAGAGTATGTCTTATCCATCTCTTCATCGAAGATTTCTTCAGAGTTTTGATCCAAGAATTTTTCTAGGCTTAGCATTTATTAGGTCAACATAATATGCATGATTTCTTGCTTCACTAAAGTCATTTTATACTCCCTCCCTTAAGATGAATTGTCTCAATATACTATTATGCCTTTTCGTTGCTACCTCTTTCAAAATGAAAGAGAGATGACGAAAGTTATGGATACGAGTGATTCAATATCACTAGTCCTGAAAACTCTGAACCATTGTCACTTGTTATTGTCTTGAATACTTTTTGAAACTTTTGTTTTACTTCTCCATTATAAGGTCTAAAGTGCATCATTTACTGGTTTTGAAGACTTGGAATCGATTTTTAGTAGCTTTATAATATCTAGATCGTTTCTATTATCGTCACCAAAAGCATCTTGTTCAGGTGTTTTTGCCAATTACGGTATCTATCTCCCATGTCCAAATTCCACTAAAATCCCATTTCTGGCCTTTCAGATATTAGATTTTCCAGTTTTTCTTATTTGTTCTGACTTTTGTAGACTTCTGAATTCTAGTTTTTGAGGCAGATCCACGTATCTTCAAAATCCACGTTCAACATAGTTGTATAGTGTCTTTATTGCAGACTGTGTTTTCAAAGTGATTTTCCAACCTTGTCTTACCATAACACTCATCCAAAGGATCAAAACTTTTTCCTTAAAATGATGCTTCAACAAATCTGATAAAGTCAATACATCTCCAATGCTTTGAACTGAGTTTTCCTGTTTCTTTCTATACTGGGCTTGTCCTGCATCAGGATAATAGACTATGACCTTGTAGTCCATTTATTTGTTCTACGCTACCGCGTTTAAGTTCAGTGTAAATAGTGGTTCTCGACCTTTTAGGTGCCTGGCAACAGAAGATATTGAGCAAACCTAATCTTGATCATGGCATCAAATTTCTCCTTTCGCATACCACTTAGGTGTTTAAAGTTTCTTTTCTGTGTTAAAATTAGCTGATTCATTGATCCTCCTGTAGAATTTGTTTAGCTAATTTATATTTTAACGCAGGATTCGCAATGAATCATTATTCAGTTGTGATTGGATTATACAATCAACCGTTTAATTGATTTCATATAAATAAATTTATTAACAGGTTCTCCATAACATAATTTAAATTTATTAACCTCATTTTACAAATTCTGAACACTTACCCAGCAAGACCACACATATTGTGCCTAGTCTTCATATTTCTTATCATCATCAGTTTGAGCAAACCCCAAGTGACTCAATTTCAAGAAGCTTTTAAAATTCCTGACTGGTCTTTATATAATTGGTTTACCAGTCTTATTGAACCTCCACCTAGCTTGCATATAAGGTCGTTGTCTAAAGAGTTTTCAGCACCTTATCGCAGAGCTGACCTCTAATTGCCTCAATATCATTTTTCATAATAGGCTGTTTATAGGCAATGACTATATGGGTTTCAAGTGATAGCCTGACTTAGGGCCCTTTCTTCCCGGCCCTACCAACTTCTTAATATAGGGACATATTCTTCATTAGAGCACATCTGAACTTGTCTCTATCTTGATAATCTGTATACCCTATCACTTTCTCTTATACTCTTCATCAACTGATCTACATTAGTTCTTCTCTAGAGATAGCTCTTCATTTATGCCATATAAGTTCTTCAATACTATAGGGTTTTGCTATGAGAATAAGATGGCTATTATATTTTTATCTGACTCTTCTCACCGTTCTACGCCTCCCTTTTAGTCAATAATTATGTCCTTATTCTTCTTGTCCTGATAATTTCAATCTTTTTAGTTTTTATAAGTCTTAGCATAGCTGAGAAACTGGCTATAACCTCCTTCTTATCCTGTCTCAGACTTTGTAAAACTAAGTCTCTCTCCTCTTAATCTTAGATCCAAGAGATTTTATTCTGTCCTCAACGATATAGTCCTATTTTCAACTATCTTTTCAAGTTAGATTTTTTCCTAGTCCCTTGTCATTCTTTTTAACGCTGGTCAGTATTTTTAAATAAATATCAGAAGTAGGGTTTTCAATTTCGTCCAAGATTTATCCTTGAAAGGTCAAGATCATCATCTTCTTCCTCAAGTTCAGTTCTTCCTCTGGACGATAAAAACCTGTCATACTCCTTGATTTTCTATCTGGATTTCTTCGGCTATCTGTCCGTATTTTTATATTCCTCAATCGGTCAATCAGTTTCCTGTCTAGGGGTCCTGCTCCGCCTCTCCCTTGTCCCTTCCATAGAGAATATATCTGGATTTTATTTCCAAAAGCCTTTGTGAACATCATAATAAAATCACTTGCCAGATCCCTATCTATAGATCTAACATGGTCTATGATATTCCATATATTGTTAGTGATTTCCTATCGACATATCTCTAATATCTATTTTGTTCCTGCAATAAGGTGAAATAGACTCCATTGCCCTCATATGTTTGTATGCTATAATCCATACTACCCCCACTAGATAAATAGTCATTACTAGGTTAAAATGCCGAATAAATAGGGATTAAATATAAAAGCCTAATATGTTTGTCATTATCAAAAATACGAATAACAAAAATGTATCTTGAGTATCCATATGCCCTATAAACATCTCTTGGCAAGGTGGATAAGACCCATCCATCAAGTGGTGGTAGAGGCAATATGTTGCAGGTGCAAATCCAACATCATACATGACTAGGACCTAGTTACCATCAACATAGACTCCTGGTCCACGAAGCCTCAATATCTGCCACTGACTAGAATACGTATATATCATGACAAATATAGCGCTGATATAAGATTAAGATAATACTAGCCAAGGAAACTGATATGCAAAGCTTTTTCATTTTTGTAGTTATATGGATTCACTGGGACAGGCTTTGCCCAACCAAAAGCGGAACAAAAACATCATTAGCATACCCGAATGGGTCTATATGACTCCTAGGATCTATATTCATCCTACCTGCCCTCTTCTTGTATCATCTCCATTTAGATATGCAACAAATGCATGTCCGAACTCACGTATAGATATCGCAAATAGTATTCCTAGAATTGTAGAAAGAATTCAGGCACGCTTATTTAAAAAACTCAAATTCATATATATTCACTCCTCCTCATAAGATAGTGTAAACTCATATATGTCTTAGTAAGTGATACTTCATAAGGACTTCCTTTATAAGTCTATGTACCCTATCATATATTATAACATTTTTCACCTTTAAAAATGCTTGGTTTATATAGAAAAGGAGTCAAAGCCTCACTTTTCAAATCGTAGACAAAGTCTCTAAGTCATTAATGATTTAAAGGGACTTTTCTCTATATAATTGTTAAAAACTAAAGGATAATCTAAAAACGATTGTCAAAAGTCACAGTGTACTCTCTTTGTCAGTATTTTTACTAATCATATTTAGGACACAAAAGTTAGGCCTATTTTCCATGGCCATCTTTTACTATCTGCTGTAGCATCGTCATACTATGATTTTCTTTTTGCTACTCCAAATACTCTTTCTATTGTTTCTTTTTCGTAAATCGTGATGCTTTTCGTCCTCTTGTATGTCTAATGTCTTCGCATATATCCATATTCTTGCCATACATGCCTTGTAATTACTCGATATTTTTACTTTGGGTGCATTGAGATATATGACAATCTACTGAATTTACAGGATTACTTTTATACTCTATATCCGTCTCTGTTTGTAGTTAGTATTTTAGTATCTTGTTATTTGGGCAAATGTAGCAACTCATAATATTCATCATATATACCATATTTTCTAAAGAATCCTGTCATTGGTGCTTTATCGGATTTGGCCTTTATACCATCATCAATCAACATTCTAGCTATAGTCGCTGGTGTTTTGTACCTGCATCAGCAACAATTATTTCAGGCTTTGAGTTTTCTTTATTTTTCATAAATTGCAGGAATGTTTTAGAATCGTGTTCATTGCCTGATGTACTGTATAACCAAGTAACCAGCCATGCTTTATCACATGCGCCTTCTCATCGCATATGCAAAGACCTCTTTATAGTTCTCCTTTAAGAAACCCAGCCACTTGTGATCTATATGCTGACTTTCTTTTCTTTAAGTTCGCTAACTATGCTAGGATCATCATCGTCATCCTTATTTTTGTCTTTTATGACCTTTTTACCATGTTTTTCTTATCTGAATTTATTTCCTTTTGATAACTGATCATCATAAAATCATGGCTTTCTTTTACTACAAAGAATTTTCTTAGCCTTCTTTCTATTTTATACTGCTTTGCAGTGGGTAGAATCACAAATACAGTTGAAGTATCAACAAGATTCTTATTCATACACTGCATTAACATTATAGATCTAGCTCAAATAGGTCTGTTCTTCCAAATCTTCTTTTGTAGACTCTTCCAAAAAGTACTCGAAATGAGGAACGGGGTCGAAAAATCAAAACAGAAACCATCTACATGCTACATTTACTTCTATTTCCTTATTGTCTGTCATACTATTCAAAACTATATTGAATGATTGGAATCTTGATTTAGTATCACCGGATTCATACTTGGTCTACCCCAGTATCTGAAGAATATTTATCTTCCACAATCATATATGAAGAAAAATCAATTGTATCATGAATTTTTCTAAGAATATAGTCTTTGGGAATGTGTTCTCAGGAAACCATCTGTATTTGCTTTTTATTGGATGTATTTTTCGTAATCATAGCACCTCTTTTCATATATATGTTATACCACGAAAAACATTGAAATCTCTAATGCTGTGGCTGGATATCATAGAGATGACATTTTATTGTACTAAAAACCAGAAAAGTCCACACTTACATGTGGACTTTTGTCATAGTCTGAGGTAAGACATTCATTAGCAATGCTTACCCATATGCTTTAACTATTCAGATGACGTGACAGATTTCCTAGTAGCTTTTCTTTCCTTAGATATTTTGTCCCATGGCTGCAGCAGCTGTCCTGCCCGCACCCATAGCCGATATAACTGCTGTCGCCAGTAACATGTATCTCCTCCTGCATAGATACCCTCAAGTGATGTCAGACCGTCATCAGCTACTATACATTTCCTCTTATTTACATCAAGACCAGGAGTTGTAGATGCTATAGGTGGGTTAGGGTCTAGTTCCTAGAGACATGATTACCATATCAACATCTAGCTCAAACTCAGAACCTTCCACCCTCAACAGGTCTTCTTCTACCTGATTCATCTGGCTCACCTAGTTTCCATCCTTATGCACTTCATGCCACTACATTTCCATTTTCATCAACCATAATTTTCAGTTGGATTTGTAAGTAGGTTAAACTGTATACCCTCTTCCTTAGCATGGTGTACCTCTTCAACCCTGGCTGGAAGCTCTGATTCACTTCTCCTATATACTATATAGGGTGTCCGCCCCAAGTCTTAAGGCCGTTCTGGCAGATCCATGGCAACATTACCCCCACCTACTATTGCTACCTTTTACCAACCCTAATTGTGTATCATAGTCATCTATAGGCTTCATTAGATTTACTCTTGTAGGAATTCATTGGCTGATAAGACACCATTGGCATTTTTTCACCAGGGTATACCCATAAATGAAGGTAGACCAGCTCCCAGATCCAATAAATACAGCCTTAAAGCTTCTGTTTTCAAACATTTCATCTATTGAAATTGTCCTACCAACTACAACATTATTTTCTATCTTACACCCAATTTTTATTGAGTCAATCTCGTAGTTTTACAACTTTTGTCTTTTGGAAGTCTAAACTCTGGTATACCATAAGTTAAAAACTCCACCAGACTCGTGAAAGGCTTCAAAAATAGTCACATCATAACCAGCCTTAGCAAGGTCACCAGCACATGGGCAAGACCTGATGGTCCAGACCCTACTATAGCTACCTTAATGCCATTCTTTTCTATATTTCCACTTGGGTCTATTTCATTTTCCTAGACCAGTCGGCAGCAAATCTTTCCAACTTACCCTATGGATACAGGCTCACCTTTGATACCTACAACACACACCCTCACACTGTGATTCCTGTGGACATACACGCCCACACACTGCTGGAAGTGAGCTGAGACTACTATTACCTTCATGCTTCTTCAAAGTTACCTGCCTTTACCTCTTGGATAAAATCTGGAATGTTTACCTTACAGGACATCCCTGGACACATCTAGGATTTTTACACTTAGACATCTCAGGGCTTCTTCCTGGGCCTCTTCGGAATTATAGCCATAACATACTTCCTCAAATTAGTTGCCCTAACCTTTGGATCCTGTTCTCTAACGGGTACTTTTTGTCTTAATAGCCATTAGTGCTTACCTCCTATCTGACAATTTGGACCAGAGTGAGTAGGTCCATCTTGCTTTCTTAAGATCTTTCTACCCTCTTCACTCTTAAACATCTGCTGTCTTTTCATCGCCCTCATCAAAGTTTACTAACCAACCATCAAACTCTGGTCCGTCAACGCAGGCAAACTTGATGTCGTCACCAATACTAATACGACAGGCTCACACATACCTGTACCATCAACCATAATAGTGTTCAAGCTGACAATTGTTGGTATATTTAGCTTCTTAGTAGCTAGACATGCAAACTTCATCATTATCATAGGCCCAATTACTATTGCCTGGTCATATTCCATGCCCCTATTAGTCACTAATTCATCTAGCATAACTTACATATACTCAGTGTGAATCCATAGCTTCCATCATCAGTACACATATAAAGGTTCTTTGCCACCTTGTCCATCTTATCTTCAAATATTATAAGGTCCTTAGTCCCAGCTCTATAATTACATCTACATCTACCCCATGTTCATGAAGCCATTTAACCTGTGGATATACTGGTGCTGCACCTACTCCACCTGCTATGAATATTATTTTTCTTCTTTAATTCGTCGATATCTTCATAGATAAACTCACTTAGCTGACCAAGAGGACCAACAAAATCCTTAATAGAATCTCCAACTTCTAGCTTGCCCAACTTCTTACTAGAAAAGCCTACAACCTGGAAAAGCAATGGTAACTGTTCCCCTTTCCTTGTCGTAGTCAGCTATTGTAAGCAGATTCTCTCCCTTTTTCGTCTATTATAACAATAATAAATTGACCTGGTTTTTGCTGAGTGAGCAACTCTTGGAGCTTCAATGTCCATTAAGTATACAACATCGTTAAGTTTTTCTTCTCAACTATTTTGTAGCTCATTATATATATACCCCTGTTTAATAATATGTTTTATTCTCATACAGATAATACGGAAGCAAAACATAAAAATTCAACCGTATTTTACCCCTAATTATACCACCTATATTTTGACTATATTTTACAGGTATTTATAAAAATACGACCCTTATTAGGGTAAATTTATCCTTTTGAGCCCTACAATATTTAAAAATATTGGCAGAGTGGAAAATGTTTGTGTTTTCATATGATATAGATAAATTAATTAATTTAAAAATTATCAATATTAGGGTCTCATATTGTATACATAATAAAACAATTATGTTATACTCAAGATAAAAGGGGATTAAAACTAATCCAGTTTTAATATTATTCATAAATGATATGTAATTTTAAAAAGGAGATGTTATTATGAAAAGACTTATTAGTGTTGGAGATTCTTTTGAACTACAGAAGAGTGACAAAAAGCTTGTTGTTCTTGACTGTAGGTTTGACCCTAATGAACAAGACTTATGGTATTGATTCATACAAGGAAGGACATATTAAGGATGCTTACTTGATTAATATAGAAAGGATCTGACTGACCCAGTTGGCAGCACGGTGGTAGACATCCTTTTTAAGGATCGTAAACCAGCTAAAGGCTATCATAGAGGGCTTTGGTATAGACAATGATACTATTGTCGTTACATATGATGATGGAGACCTTCAGGGTGCTGGTAGACTTGTCTTCCAGTTAAACAACCTAGGTTTTTACAATGCCTTTGTTTTAGATGGTGGTCTAATTGCCTACAAGGCTAATGGTGGCCAGATAGAAACTGACGAAAGAAAGCCACAAAAAATCTGATAAACCTTTTGACGTAAAAATTGATACTTCTTTCATGGTGGATATGGAATATGTTAAGTCTAAATTATATGATGAAAATACAATATTAATAGACTCTAGGTCACACCCAAGATACCTAGGTCTTGAAGAGCCAGTTGACAAGGTTGCTGGTCATATACCTAGCGCTAAAAACTACTTCTTTATGGATAACTTAAATCTAGATGACATGACTAAGTCATCATATATCAGTGATGAAAAGCTAAAAGAACGCTTCAAAGAACTTGATCCTAAGAAGGAAATTATCCTATACTGTGGTTCTGGCATATCCCTAATGGTAAATGCCCTTGCCCTTGACAAGATTGATATCCCTTACAAGATTTATCCAGGTAGCTACTCAGATTGGATAAGCTATGATGATAATAAGATTGCTACAGGAGAAGAGTAAAATAAAAATCATAGACTAGGTCAATTGACTAGTTTTTAAGAAGAGTAGACACTAGTTTATAGACTTGTGATTCACCTCTTTAATATATAGTTTTTATCATAAAAAAATACCAAGAAATATATTACTCTTGGTATTTCTCATCCTTAAATGCAATTTTAATCAAACTTTATTTACTATTGGTCAATCTCAGACTTAAATGGCGTATCCCTGTACATCTGAGCCTTGTAGACATTTTCCTTTATATAACCAAAGCTTATACATCCTATATAGGACAGCTGCTGCCCTCTTTTTGGCCTGTTCATAATTTTGATATAGACTTGGATTGTTGGTTATACCAGCAAAGCATAGTACACTCTCCAAAAGGTAGATTTGATACATCCTTACCAAAATAAAGGTGGGCACCTGCCTGAACTCCATATGCGACTTTGCCCAAGTATATATTATTTAGGTATGCCCTCAAGAATTTCATCCTTTGTCATTATCTTATTAAGCCTACGTGCATTGTGCATATCCTGAATTTTTTTCTTTTTAATAGTTTTTCGTTGCTGGTTAATAGGTTTTTGGAAACCTGCATATCTATAGTACTAGCCCCTGTGTAGATCCTCAGTAAGATTGTTCAATATAGACCTTACAAAGGACCTATAATCAACCCCTTATGGTCATAAAACCTATGGTCTTCTATAGCTATAACAGCCTTTTTGTAGGTTGGCTGGTATCCTGGAAAGACAACTGGCTCCTTATTTATATAGCTTTCATTAACCATTTTTAGTCAGTACTGGCATGTCACTTACTACACTCTGACGTATAAAAACCTGCTGATCCACCGACTATGGAAAATAACAAGAACAACTAATATTAGCCTCTTTAGAACTCTCCTTAGCCTAGATGGTCCACCTTCTTCATAGTCGTAGTCATCATCTATAGTAATCGTTGTCATCGTAATAATCTTCATCATATGAGCTCCTTCCCTACTATAGGCACCCCTATCCCTACCTTCAGTATAGGTATCAGAGGTCCTCTTTCTCCTGGAATTAAAGTCAACTAGCTTAGAGCTTTCTTCGTAATAGTTATCTCCACTACCAGCCTGTTTTTTTATACGAACCTCTTTATTAACTTGGTCCCTACTAGACCTAGTTTGACCTGAGTCTATCTGAACTAGTAGATCCAACCCTTTTTCGTCTCACCTTATTTATATCATTATTGTCAGCCATAAGTACCTCCCCTTACATAGACAGCCTTATTTTCATAAATAGCTTAGCTGTTGCAAGGGTATCAGAATCTGCTCTGTGGGCATTTTCATTTAAAAATACCATAATAGTCTGCAGGCAGTCTGCAATTTTTATTCTTACCCTTGTATTCCTTATTCTTTTTTAACATCTCCACTGTACAAATATACTTATCTATTGAGCTAGGTTCATCTTTCTAAATAATAGTTTAAAAATCCTACATCAAACTTTTGCATTGTGGGCTATTATCGTCCTATTACCTATATACTTCCTAAAATTAGTAATACCTCTTCAATTAGAGCATCTTCAACCATTTCATTTGTAATATTGGTACTCCGTTATAATACTAGGTATAAAGCCATTTGGTTTTTACAAGCCTAGAATAGTTTCTATGAATCTTATCTCCCTGATTTTCAGTTACACCTATTTCCAATTATCTCATCACCATTGAAGGGACTCAAGCCAGTAGTTTCTAAATCCACTACTACATATTCATCTTCAAAATATTCCATGTAACCACCTCCTGGTCTCCTACTCAAAGTCACCTGAATTATCCTATCAAACCTCTCCATAAAGGAGTGCTTTTCTCCTTCTAGCTGCCAACCTAGTAGGAATCGATATTTACATTCTCTGCAGCCTTAAATATAGACTTCTCTACATTAGCAAAGTTTTCGCTCAGGCTTTTTATAAGATCCTTTTATTTCATACCTCTTATTGCCTCGTCCTGCTTGCTGCAACTGTACATGCACAATTTATGGGTGCAAGGCCAGTATACCTAACCCACCTAATTATATCTTCTTCCCTTATATAGTATAATGGCCTAATTAGCTCAAGGCCTTCAAAATTTGTTGACTTTAATCTTGGTAACATTGTTTTAAAGTTACCTGAGCAAAGTATATTCATCATTGTAGTTTCTATTACGTCGTCAAAGTGGTGACCTAAGGCTAGCTTGTTACAGCCCAAGGCTTCAGCCTTGCCATAAAGAGCTCCCCTTCTCATCCTTGCACACATATAGCACGGATAGTCACTGGCTATCCTATCAGCTACCTCGAATATCTGAGAATCAAATACCTGGATTGGTATCTCCAAATATCTTGAATTATCAAGTAGGATCTCTCTTATGGTCTCGTGATAACCTGGGTCCATCCCTATATAAACCACGTCAAAGTTAACTGGTGAATGTTTTTTAAGCTCTTGAAACATCTTAGCCATCAAGATACTATCCTTACCACCAGATATGGCTACAGCAATCTTATCCCCTTCTTCTACAAGGTTATAGAGCCTTGATTGCCTTTATGAATTTTCGACCAAAGTTTCTTTCTATACCTTTTTAGTTATACTTTTCTCTATTTCCTTTAAATCCTTTTTATCTTCATCAGGAACTATTAGGTTTACAACCCTAGTCCTGCTAATCCATTTTCTGACATTTTTCCTCCAAATCTGTTACTATTAAAAATTCATCACTCATTATACCATATATGGACCTTCATGGTCAAAGTTATAAGGCATAAATAATGGACAGAGGAATTAATATCTGAGTGTCGACTTAAAAACTATGGGCTCCTACCTAGCCTCAATTTTTCAACCTTTAGGACCCTGTCATTTCCAATAGTATAGCTAATCTTGGCTTCAAACTTATTACCATCTATGCCTTGTAGACCCTTCAAGCTAGCTTCTCCCTTCTTTGCAAGTGACCTAACCATGGTCTTATTAGGGTTTTTGTTTTGTAAGAGGCCAATTGGGTGTCATTCTTCAAATGGTAAAGCCGCACTGCCTATAATTTTTACAAGAAAAAAAGCCTTTGGTGACTCTAAGACACTAGCGCCACATTCTGGACATGCAGCTATTATTTCTAAACCTGTTTCTTGGTCTAAAGTCTTTTCCTTAGTCTTTTTGGAGCCCTTGATGCAGGCTTGAAATCTACCACCTTTTTCTAGGGTATTTTTCTTGGCCTTAGAATCCCCCAAATTCGTTTCCGAACCCCTAGCCTTAAAAACTTGACTCCTTGACAAACTTCTTGGTCTTTGGATTATATACTATTTTTATCGGTGTTAATGGGCCTACTTGACCCTAAACTTTATCTTGTTTACATTATCATATATAAACTTACATATCATATTTAGGTAGTCCTTCCTACTGAAGTTACCCTTTTGTATGTCGAAGAGGCTCTTCTCTAACTTACCCGTGAAGTCGACATCAAATAGGTCTTCAACAGGAAATATCTCAACAAGGTTTATGCCTAGTTCTGTTATGGAATAACTCTTCCCCTTCTTTTTAACATAACCGACCTGGCCAATCTTCTTTAGGACATCTGCCCTTGTTGCAAGTACCTCATAGAATAGCCTGATAGGACGCTGGTATCATCTTCCGGAACATTTTTACCACAATTTTTCATTGCCTTTAGAAGTGAATCCTCAGTATATGGCTTTGGAGGGCTAGTTACCTTTTCCACTGGATTTATAGATAAAACGTCGACCTCCTCGCCCTTTTCAACTAGGGGTAATAAATTTCACTGGTCGACTTACCGTATATATCTAAATAGCCCATCACCTTTAAGACTTTTTCCTTTTGATTGAAATTCGTATTTATCTACATCAGTAATTATCTCTGTATTTTCATATTCAGCCGGTGGCATAAAGTTTGCTAAAAACCCTATCCCTTATTGCCTCATATACTATACTTTCATCCTTTGATAGACTTCTAGGAGGTATAATATAGGTAGGTATGATAGCACTATGGCTTTTCTACCTTAGATGAATCAAAAACCCTCTTAGACTTCGAAAATTTGATATTGGCTCTCGCAAGGATGACCCTTTTTAATTATATTGAGGGTTTTTCAACCTACCAACCAAACTCTCCTCTAGGTAAACAGAATCAGTTCTTGGGTATGTTATGTATCCTCCTTACTCCTTACCTTCATAAAGATTTTGGCATATGCTTAGGACCTTATCAGATGTAAAGCTTGCGTATTTTGATGTGATAAATCCCTGTAGTGAAGTTAATGAAAAAGAGCTTAGGTGCATATTCCTTTGATTTGGTTACTACTTTTGAGTTTATGACACCTATATTTGAATCAATTTTAGATATAATTTCTTTAGCTAAGTCTTGATCTGACATCTTTTTCCCTTATCTAAAAATCAGCTTACCACTATATTCTCCATTTTTGCCCTAAATTTCCCTTCAATTTCATAGTACTTTTCTGGCACAAAATTCTCTATTTCCATATGCCTATCGTATACTAGCTTCACAGTAGGTAGGATTACCCTACCAATATTTAAAAAGCTTACCATTACTGTATTTTAGAGTTGCTGCACAGGTAAAGTTAATACCCTATTAGCCAGTCTGTGATTAGCCTAGTATAACCAGTCAGCCTGTAGGTTCCTCATATCCTCATCATTTTTTAGATCATTAAGTCCCTAGTTATATCTTCAGGTGTCCATTCGTTAACCAATATACGCTTTACGGGCTTAGTGTTTGTTTTGGCCATCATAAAAATCAGGGAAGGATATAGTCACCTTCTCTGTCATTATCTGTTGCATTTATTATATATTCAACATCATTTCTATTAATCAGACTTGAAACTATTTTTAAACTGCTTATCCTTGTCCTTGTCCACCTTAAACCCTAAATTTTGACTCTGGTATAAAGGGATAATTTTCCATCTTCCACGAACCTGAATACTTGTCCTTATCATAGTCCTTCATATCAAAGAGAGATACAAGGTACTAACTGCGTATGTTACTATATAATTATTTCCCTCAAAATAGCCATTTTTTTCTAGCATTTGCCTTTTAGAAAAGGCAGCTATAGTCTTGGCTACTGAAGGTTTTTCTGCCAATACTAATATCATATAGGTCTCCTTCCTATATCCATATTTATTTTTATTATTTATTCATCTATCTACTTGTCTTTTTATTATATCATATCATTAAAAATCAGACCAATTTTTTGGGCTCTAGTGAACCTAGTACGTTTTATAATACATCTTTTTAACATACAATATTAGAGTAAAAAGACAGCCCAAGCTACAATGTAACTTAGACTGTCTATAAATAGCTAATTATACCTATCAGCTTATTTTTCCGATAGGTTTATTGTTCCATACTTCTATACTTTTTATACTACTTTACTAGAGCATGAACTTGTTTTTTGTTGGGTCACTTGGTATTCCACCTGTGTACTTACCTGTAAAAACAAGCGTCACAATAATCTAGTCCTGGACATAGCTGACCAAGGTCCTCTATCTCCAAGAAGCCCAGGGAATCAGCATTTATGCTCTCCCTTATTTCTTCAATTGTATTATTTACAGCTACTAGGTTTTTCACTGCTTGGGACATCTGTACCATAGTAGCATGGGTGTTTAAATGGTGGAGAACTGATCCTTACATGCACTTCTAGGGCACCAGCATCCTTTAGCATCATTACAATATTTCTTATAGTAGTCCCCTTACTATGGAGTCGTCTACCATGACTATCCTCTTACCCTTTACTACATCCCTAATTACATTTAGCTTAGCCTGTACACCCTGCAGTTCTTTCATTCTGCTTTGGCTTTATGAAGGTTCTACCTACATAGCTATTCTTGTAAAAAGCCATGCCACATGGTATATTAGAGCCCTGCAGAATATCCAACTGCAGCAGCTAGGCCTGACTCAGGAACACCAACAATAAGGTCAGCCTCTACTGGATACTTGTCAGCTAGGATACTGCCAGCCTTGACCCTTGATGAATAAACACTCTGTCCATCAATTATACTATCTGTTCTAGCAAAAATATATATATTCGAATATACACCTAGACTTTATATCCGTATGATATATCCAGTCTGAATAGATTTGTCCATCTACAATCGTTACAATTTCACCTGGTTCAACATCCCTGACAAATTCTGCCCCTATCGTATCTAGGGGCTGCTGATTCAGAGCTCAGGAAGTATATACTATCCTTCTTACCTATACATAGGGGTCTGAAACCCAGTGGATCTCTGGCACCTATTAGTTTTGACGGACTGCCAACCACAAGAGAAAAATGCCCTCTTAGCTTCTGGCTGCTGACTTGACAGCATCCTGTATAGATAGGGTATGTAATCTTTCTCTAGCTATAAGGTAGGCTATTACCTCAGAGTCAGTATTTGTCTGAAAGATTGCACCAGTAGTGGCCAAGCCCCTGCTTTTAACTCTGCTGCATTAGTCAGATTACCGTTATGGGCCATCGAAAGTATCCCTTTCATATAGTGGATTACAAAAGGTTGGGCATTTTCACGTCCGATTCCACCAGCAGTAGAATACCTAACGTGACCAACACCTAGGTTCCCCTTCAAAGATCTCAATACATCCTTGTTAAAAACCTCATTAACTAGACCACTATCCTTATGAAACATTACGTTCCTGCCTTCTTCATTTGTATCAGTAACTGAAATACCAGCACTTTCTTCTCCCTATGCTGTAGGGCAAATAGTCCGTAGTATATATAGGATGCTACATCCTGACCACTAAAAATCAAAAAGCACCAAATACTCCACATTCTTCTCTTAATCCTGCCATATCATCTCTCCTCTATAAATCTATAATATACATACATCTTCTGTACATTTATTTCCTTATACTTATATTTTTATTCAGTATTTACATTTTTGCAAGACTAAATGCGTATTTTTTTATAAAAAAGTGGCAATAAGTTGAAAATATATCGAACTTTCAACCTGTTACCACTAGTATAATATTCGTGTTTATTGATTTTCCTTCGAATTATTCTTAAAAATCTTTAAATTAATATTAGCAAATCCCTCTTATAAGCTTGCAGATTGCATATACTTAAAATCCTAGTCAAGAGACTCCAATATATTCTTCGATTCTTGCTACCACCCTATCATATCCCATAACCCTGTTGTATACTCCACAGGTCTGGTGACTGCTGCCTACCAACTACAGCAACCCTTATAGCTGTAGAAACATCCGTTATATTACCCTTATAAAGGTCCGGCGCCTTCTAAATTCCTTATTATTTGATGTGAAACCATTTGAATCAGTTATTTCCTTCCACCTTTTCAAACCAGGCTTCATTAGTATCTCCTGCCTATATGTATCTAAATATGCCCTTAAAATCACCTTAGCATCCTCTTTAGAAACTCTTTCAGGTAGGTCATCTACATATCTAAACCCTTCATCGAAATAATAAGATACAAAGTCCATTATCTGAGTACAGTTCACAAGATCCTTTCTAGGCTTCTTTTCCAGACCTTCCTATTGCTAACAGACGCCCTAATTCATCCCTATACTTTTACCAGAAGCTTGTTAGCATCCTTATCAAACTTTTCAGACCACGATATCATAAAATCAAGAATTTTGTCTTCTGACATCTTTACTAGGACGTCCTTAGATATATCTTTAAGCTTATTTAAATCAAATAGGGCCCCAGAAGAACTCATATTTTTTGTCTTAAAGGCAAACTCTTTATATGACTTATCTGGATTTTTCATTCTCCACTCTTCATAGTTAGAATTCATCAAAGTCATAAGGTACTCAGTAACCGCCTCAGGGAAGTAGCCATCTTTCATATAGTATTCTAGAGATAGCTCTGGGTCCTTCCTCTTGGATAACTTTCTCTTCTTTCCATCCTCAACCTTCATTAGGTGGGCAGTATGGTTATAGTTAGGCCTTCTCCAACCCATAACAAAGAATAGCTCTAAGTGAATAGGTAGGGTAGATAGCCATTCCTCACCCCTAACAACATCGGTAACCCTCATAAAGTGATCATCCACTACATGGGCAAAGTGATAAGTTGGGATTCCATTCTGCTTTAGTATAACTACATCGAGATTATTCTGTCTAACGTTAATTTCTCCCTGATACCATCCTTGAACTTCATTACAACCTCTGGATCCCCACCAGACTTTAATCTTAGGGTCCACGGCTTACCAGCATCAAGATTATCCTTTATCTCTTCAAATGTAAGCTCCCTATCCTTAGCCCATTCGCCGTAGTAGCCTGTATTTACTCCAGCCTTTTCCTGTTCTTCTCTAATCTGAGCCATTTCTTCCTCAGATACAAAAGAGGGATATGCGAATCCCTTTTCTGTAAGGTATTTAGCAGCAGTCTGGTATATTTCCCTCCTGTCACTCTGCCTATATGGGCCATAAATGCCCTTCTCACCTTCTAGGCTAACACCTTCATCAAATTCTATACCAAAGAATTTTAGAGACCTAATAATCAACTCTTCAGAGCCTTCTACCTTTCTCTTATCATCTGTATCCTCTATTCTTAGGAGCATAGGTCCTTGGCTAAGGTGGGCTATTCTTTCGTCTACAAGGGCACCATAAAGATTACCCAAGTGTATAAAGCCTGTTGGACTAGGTCCCAACCTTGTTACCTTGGCTTTTTTATCTAAGTTCCTTTCTGGATAAAGTTCTTCATAATATTCTATTGTCTTATCTACATTTGGAAATAGCAATTGCGCCAACTCTTTACTCATATCACACGTCCTCCATTTTTAATCAGTATTATTATATCATATATTATTAATTTAAACTATGATTAAAAGCTTACATATGTACAAATCATTAAGACTTACGTAAATTCTCCAACATTGAGAGTTCACAGTATATATCTGTAATATATGAAAATGGCTAGCCATTGAGCTAGCCAAAAATTAATAATATAATATCTTAATATAAGGAAATTATGCACCTGCTCCTGCTTGTCCAGCACCCTGAGATGGTGCTGGTGCTGTCTGCTGCTGAGGCTTGGCTGTCTGTCCAGGCTTAGCGGCTGGCTTAGCAGCTGGCTTTGGCAGCTGCACCTACCCCTTACGACACCTACCTGGGATGGATAATTACTATAGCCAATCTTTTTCAGACTTAACAACATTTCCCTTTTTCATCTTTGAACTGTCTATATGTAACTACATTATATCCTGCTCTAGAATACTTTTCTACTACTCTGGCCCCGGCTGGTAGACTTGGGTCTGAAATAGTCTTGCTTCCCCCACCATAAGAACCTAGTACCTGAGTTGCTATATCAATGTTCTTATAGTCACTTGAAGACCCATATATTTCAGAAATCACCTTACTTCCGTATGTGAGTTCTTTATATATACACTATGCTTAAATGGGTTTTTAAACTTTAAGTCCTGTCCTGGATTACCATCAAAAACAGTAGCATCCCTACCCATATTTACATAGTCAGAAGGTATTGTATGGCTTCTTCTGTTAGTTATTTCCAAACCTGATAGAAGGGCTGCATTGAATATAGTCGATGAAGTCTGACAAACTCCTCCACCAATACCCATTACAAGCTTTACCACTTTCTATAACTGGAGCTGCCTTATAACCCCTTGCTATAGTCTTTTTCACCAGTCAATCCATTAAATGAATACTCTTGACCAGGCTTTTAATACTATGCCACTTGAATCTTTTGTAGACTTTTCTATATTATAGTTTCTTGAAGATAGTCCACCGTATACAGTAGAATATGCTCCTAGAAGTGTATCTATTCCCTTTAAGTCAGCCTTAGTAAATTTGGCTTGCTCTAATTTAACCACCATTTCAGACTCAAATTTATCAGCAGCCAGGTTCTTGACCAACCTATCATGCGAAGCCTGAAGGTTCATAGTCTTACCAGGTTCATCTGCTACTATAGTGGTCTTCTTTGTCTTGTAGTCATAATCCAAAGTTGCCTCTTTTACCTCACTATCTAGCTTAGACTTTACCTGCTTAAGACTGTCATTAAGCTTGGCATCGTTATAAGACATATCAAGGCCTATATTGGACTTACTACCAAAATCTGCCTGTAGAGTTCTAACTAAATTTGTAAAAACACCATTCTTCCTATTATAATTATAGGCAGAATCCACAGTGAGACTTATAATTGATTTTTTTAAGTCAATATCACTTACTGAAACTTTCCACGACTGGTCGCCATAATACATCTTTATATTTTTTTAAAGTATCTAATGATTCCAATTTTTGTTAAGGCCTGATCCTTTTGTCATGCCACCTAGATCTACGTTAGCAACTTTAACACCTTTTAGTATCTTATCTGATGCTACCTGCATAGATAAGGCACCTGTTCCCAGTACCAAGGCACCAATAAGAACACCTGCAGATATTATTACCGCTTTTTATGATCTTTAAATATATTCATATATCCACCTCACTAACAATTATATTACTCCTTTTTCATTATACTACATAAATAAAAATATTCAAGCAGACATTACATTTATGCAGTAAAATTTTTGATTAATCAGAAAAATTTACTAATTATAAAATAAAACCCTAATAAACAAACTGTAACTTTTAAAGTATCATTTTAGTATTATAACATAGAAGTCGACTAAAAATAATAGATTATTTTTAAAAAATAGAAAAAAATTTTTAAAAAAAGTAGTTGCGTTTTCATAACTATATGATATAATATTATTACAGATTGATTAATCACCAAGTTCAAGGAGGTATAGGTATGGATAAGGAGTTATTTATAGATAGGCTAAGAGTCGCTATGAAAAATAAATCAATAAGTCAATACACTCTCTCAAGCTTAGTGGTATAAATAGGGGAACAATTAGCTCATATATGTCTGGAAAGTATCTTCCCAAACAAGATAAAAATATTCATCCTAGCAGACATATTAGAGGTAAAACCCCTGAATGGTTGGCCTGCAATTCAAACAGTATGGAAAGAATTAGTTCTAAACTAAATGACTACTTAGAGGACAGCCCTTTATATCAACTCTTACCCTTATGTTGATGCAGGGTGTATCTGCTGGTCTAGCAAATGAAATTGAAGCTCAGCATGACCTTGACCTCGTGAATATACCTGACCTACTACTTGGGAGAGTATAGGCAGAAAAGATCTCCTTCTAATGAGAGTTAACGGGGAAAAGTATGAACAAAAGTTATACCAAATGGTTCTTTGATAGGACTTATAACAAATGTTTCAACATCTTCTCTATCAAGTGGAGATATCGTAGTCTTCTCCTATAATTATGAATACAGTGTCAAAAGATTCTTTAAGGATAAGGCTAATAGATGCTATGTATTTAGTCCTGATACTTATGAAACTTGTTTTGATGATATAGTTATTCCTTTTGATAATTGTGATGGTTTAAATATTATAGGAAAAGTAATAATGTATAACTCTCTTTTGTAGAAACAAAAACACAACATCTCTGTTGTGTTTTAAAAGTCAAAATTAAGAAGCAGCTCTATTGTTCTTCTGTCTCTTTCTCTATTGTTCTGTCTTGCCCTTTCAAGCCTTTCACGTTCAAGTCTCTTGATCAATGGCTTATTGACCGGTGCAAACATCTTGCGGCCCTATATATAGTGTAAGCGAAAGAGTCAAAATAGTAGAACCAAATAAAATATACCTGTAGAATACTACAGATGCCTGTACACCTAAAAAATAGGTTCATAATCAAAATAGTTGCACTTAAAGTAAGGGATACACAACTGAAAATACAAAAGTCTTATTATTCTACTCCAAAAACTACTTAATTTAATTAATCAAGTCTCTCAATATTTTCACCATCCTTCCCAAAAACTCATAATTTGTATCATAATTTCCATAAATTATGTTCATCCTACTAATATAATAACAAATTATGACACTTTTTAGCAATTAAATTTTTAGAAATTTTTAAATAAATTTTGGGAATGTTTTTTAATTTTTAAAAATGTTTGAGCTTATATAAAAACGGCTTGTTTAGCTAATTTATCAGCCATATCATTATACTTATTACCACTATGAGCCTTTTACCTTTTTTAAAAGTTTATATTGATTTTTCATAGCTTCAATACAAAATTGCCTATAATAAATAGTACCTTCCTTGTTGGCCTTCCACTCGCCACTACACCATTTTTCTATACCTTCATAGTCATAGTATATCAATAAATCCGTGTAGCCTTTGTCAATACAGTACTTCATAGCTAACATGGATGCTTCTATCTCTCCCGCAACATTTCTCATTGAACAAAATTTGGGTTCTGGCCTGTGTTTGATATCATGTCAATTACTTCTCCATCTTTTTAAAAACGACAAGACCTGAACCATAAGTTTTACTTGCATGTTCATAACTTCCATCTATATATGCTTCAATAGTGCCAAAAATAGGTCTTTTTCATCATTTTTCTATATATTGATTTTTATCCATATTTAAAATGTATTTTTTCTGCTATTTCATAATCCTTAACTCGTTTATCCTCTGTATTTTTAGTTCAAAAATCACTAATTTTACTTCTTATTATAGTGTCACTACTCCTGATTTTCCCTTTACGATACTGACTATCTTCTTTATCCAAAAGCATCTAAGAGGTAGTCTCAGAGCTTTTTGAGCTCTTCAAAAGACTTATAGCTGGCTTTTAGGATAGGCAGCAACAGACGCCTTTACAGTCATCCCAGCTTAAATAAAGATACCTCTACCCTTCCCCTACAACTACATAATATTTTTCTTTTCATTTGACCCCTCCTAGTTAAAACTTTCATTATTTCTTTTGAAACTTTATCATTTCTTTTCTTTTATATCTCTTTTCGTAAATTTTTATCCATATCCCTTTTTCATCTTATTAGCTAGTAGGTAGGACCCAACTACTATTATCGTTACCACAAGGATTTTTAGTGGACTTTGTATAAAACTCGACAAAGTCGCTACCAATATAGCTTGCCAAAAACATCATTAAAAAAACTTACCAAACATCAATGGCAGTACAAAGTCTTTCACTTTTAATATCACAAAAATCCTGCTGCTATAGTCATTAAAGAGCTAGGTAAAACAGGTAGGTATAGAAAAGGAATATAACCATAAACTCGTGATCTTTCTATCTTATTTATTATATTTTCTACCTTTTGAGTCCTTCTCTTTAATAAAAACTCTTTATGGGCAAGCTACCAATAAAAACTATTATTGCAGCCTGTACATGAGCCTCAGCCATGATACCAAAAAGCCTCCCTACAAGTCCATTAATAGCTGCGTTAATAGCCGCTATAGCCATATTGGTAGGGCTGGTATAAAGCTTTCTATACAGGCAGCCAGGTATCCAAGGACTAGGGATAAAACTACATTATCTCCTGCCCAATAAAGGATATAGTTCAATATATGCATTATATCACCTTCTATGTTTCAGTTTTTAGATTAATTATAAAGATGAATCAATACTCCAGAATAGCAATGATTAAAAAGTTCGTATAAGGCTTATACGAACTCTATTAGCATACTAGTGTGCGACCTGACCGTATTTTCTAAAATAGACTCTAGAATATAGTTTGTAACCGTGTTACAAACATAAGTAGAATACTTTAGGTCATTTTCTTCAAACTTACCATTAGATTTGTATTCTGAGTACATTTTATCAAAAACTCATCAAATCCATCTAAGTATTGTTGTCTGTCATTAACTATCTTATAGTCCTTTGCGACCTTAGTTAGGTTTCTCTCGTACTGGATATGGATCTTCATACTGTGCTTGAATTCCCACCTCTCACTATGTGCTAGGCAGAAAAAATCTGTCAAAAAGTGGCACACCACCCCTATTTCCTGTGACAGACTTGCCTTAGTGTAATAGTGGTCAATACTATCTAAATTTAAACTAGATAAAAGCCTATCTTTCGCCTCACCATATCATAGGACCTCGTCTAAATAGTGTTTCTTCAATTTATACTTAGATACGATATCTGGTTTTATATTCCCATATATAAAATTCTTGCTATCTAGGAAAAACTGTTTATTTGAGTCAGTATTTTCTAGCAAGGATTTTGATATAATTATATGGGACTTCATCATCATATCACCACCTTCATTCTTTTAGTATATTATATACCTTTTTCTTAATTAATTATTAAAAATTGAATTATTTTTCATTATTTTTGTACATTTTTGTATAAAATTTTCCCTCGCCAGCTATCTCTTCTTTTCAATTCATCATCTATAGCATTTAAAGACTTCCCACTTTTTAAGACTCCACATTGGTCCAACAAGGTCCTCCTTCTTGCCATCTCCAGTCAACCTATGTATTATCATCTCTTGAGGTAGGATTTCCAGCTGGTCACATACAAGATTAACATATTCCTCCTTAGTTAGGAGTTTTAGGTCTCCCTCTATTTAGCATATTGACCATAGGAGTCCCCTTTGATTACATGGAGTAAGTGTATTTTTCACCCCTCTGTATGTTCATCTAGGGCCACCCTTGATATAGTTTCCATCATCATATCATGACTTTCACCGGGCAGGCTATTTATAACATGTGCTACAACTTCAATGCCTCTTGACCTCAACCTATTGACACAATCAATAAATATATCTAAGCCATGCCCTATTTATTATATTAGAGGTCTTATCATGAACTGTCTGTAATCCCAACTCTACCCATAAGTTAGTTCTCTTTATTAAGATCATCTAGATAGTCCAATATGTGGTCATCTATACAGTCTGGCTGAGTTGATATAGAAAGTCCAATAACTCCTTCCTGGTCTAGTATGGTTTCACATTTTTCTTTAAGAACCTCAAGTGGTGCATATGTATTTGTAAAGGCTTGGGAAGTAACTCTATATTTTTGCTATGGCCACTTTTTCCATCATTTCCTTTATTTCTTTGAACTGTTTTTACCAGATTGTCTCTGCGGGTTGCCTGCAAAATCACCAGACCCATCTCATCTACAATAGGCACAGCCCCCATAGCTGATACTACCATCTATATTAGGACAGGTGAAACCCGCATTTATTGAGACCTTAAATATCTTTGTGCCAAATTTTTGTCTCAAATAATAGTTCCATGTATGGTAGCGCTTATTTTCTATTTTTATACTTAAACTTATTATTTTCCATCGTAACTGTTAACCAACCTTACGCCAGCAACTATAAAGCTAATGCCAAAAACTATTGCAATAAATGATAGTACACTGACTAAAAATTTAGTGAAAAATAGGGAGATATTATCAACATAAGGCCCAATATAAGCTTTTATAATATCCCATGTACCAAAGGTATAACCTGCATACTTCCTACATTTCATGAAGTATCTTGCTTCCTTATACAATAAATATATTCCCAACAAGATTGATAGGATCATATTCACTTGTCTAGGAAATATAAATAAAAGTACTGCAAGTACTAAAAGTTAAGGACCTAAGTCTCATTAAATTAACCTGATTCTTGGGTGCATACTTATTCAAGTCATTCACTTCTTTAAATGCCAACCAAGCAGCATATAGAAGTTAAAGCAGGCAATAATCCCAAGAAAAATATTGATACCAACAGATTTTCTAGAAATACAGTAAAACCAATAGAAAGTAGGATTACACCTAAAATAATCAGCTTCTTATAGTTCTTCTTGTCATAGAAGTTAACGAAGTAAATCAAGTCCATATTGTCCATATTAATCTTAAAGCCCATAAGCCTAACCTCCTATTTCCTCATTATAATCTATTACCATCTTTATTGCGTCTGCTACACTTTGGAGCAGAAAAATGTCGCTTCTTTTCTTAACTATGTCCATGGCATCGTCCATGGCAAAGCTCATCTTAATATTTTTCAACATACTTATATCATTCGGTGAATCGCCATAGTTACAACTTCATTTAAGGCAGTATTTTCTTTTTACAAATATACTTGATAGCCTCAAATTTTGAAAACATGGGCTGGAACTATATTGATTGTAGTTTCACCTGATAAGTAGACCTCCAAATCCATATTTAGCTCTTCTCTATATCTTCAACCAACCTATTTAACTTATTCTTGTCAGGACTCAATATCCCTATATTTCCCACCCTATTATCATAGCTGTCCCTATCCATAAAGGACTCATCAACCTCATAGCCCTTTGTAAAGTAGTCAGCAGACGATCCATCTCTAGTCATTATAATTTGACCCTCATACTTGAAGTATATTACATCATCAGACGGATCAATATAATCCAGAGACCTATATATTTTCAATTATTTTTTAATTTGTTCATCTGTAAGACTAGTTTTATGTATACAATTTCCATCTGGATCATATATATACGATCCATTTTCGCATATCAAGTAAACCACCACTAGCTACTTTTAGTATATTAACACTGTGCTTGTATACTCTTCCTGTCGCTATATTAAAATTAATACCATTTAGTCTGGCTTCATTTATTGCTTCTATATCTTTTGGCTAATACTGTCTCTGTATAGGGTCCCATCTAGGTCACGAAAAATGTCTTTTATCATAAAGGCCTCCTATTCACCTTCTAGTAGCTGCTCTTTACTTCATTTAAGGCAGTCCTGCAGCTCTTTCCCTTATTTTTCTTCTATCTCCAGAGAATACTCTTTTTATTGAGGTAACCTTACCCTTGTAGTATAGGCTCATGTGTACTCAGTCCCTACTGGCTTTTGTCACTCCTCCACCTGGACCTATATGCCAGTTGTTGAAAGTCCATATCTGCACCAGCAGTTTTAGCTATACCCATGCCATTTCCTCTGCTGTTTGACTAGAAAACAGCCCCCAAATTCATCAAGGGTTTGAGGACTTCACTCCCAACCTCCTGACCTTTGCATCATTAGTATATGTTACACAAGCCTCCATAAATGAGTCAGATATACCTGAATTTGCTACTAAGTAAGATGCTATCAGGCTCCTGTACATGACTCAGCTACAGCTCATTGTTTTTCTTTTTCTAGAAGTAGGTCTCCAACTAGTCTTTTCCATTTCTGACTGGCTTTCTGATATGGAATCATCACCAATCATGTAGATATACTTACCTGATACAGCCTTAATTTCCTCTATTTTTATCTATTAGGCTAAGGCAGTCTTTTTCATTTTTTGCCCTTGCAGTAATCTCTACAAGAACTTCACTCCTTGGCATACAGGGCTACTGTTGGGTTTGTCTGAGAATTCAATATATCCATTAGCTCTATTCTCAGACCAGACCTCCTATTCCAAAAACCTAACATACCTAGATAAGAATATATCTAGATTCTCATCCATCAAGATTGGCACACCGCATCTTTAAACATGGCCTTCATCTCCTCGGTGGTCCAGGGCATTACTATTATCCTCTTTTCCATCCTTCTTAAAGACGGCTCTGGGGGCTGTCCCATTTTTATTTGGTATAATATCTGCCTCTTTGGAAACATTGCCTGCTTGATATTATTCTTGGTATCCTATCCTTGCTTACGTTATATCTTAAACACATATCTTCTATAATTTTTCCAAGACCCTGGTCAAGCACCATTTCCTGACCAAAGTACTTGGCAGCTGCCTCCTTAGTGATATCATCACCAGTTGGACCTAGGCCTCCTGTTGTAATTACAGTATCTGCCCTCTCAAATGCAATCCCAAAGGACCCTCACTAGTCTCATCTATATTATCTCCCAGAGTCATTTGTCTATATACATTTATACCTATGGCAGCAAGCTCCCTAGATATATATTGGGTATTTGTATTTACTATATCGCCCAAAAGCAACTCTGTTCCGACTGAAATTATCTCTACATTCATTATATTTCCTCCTGGCACTGCTACATGTCCTGCTTCTATAATAATCCTATATAAGTTAATAATATCAAAAACCTAAAAATAGACAAGTTTTATGCTCTTTTCCTTGCATGGGTATCTGACATAGATATATAATAGACCATAGGAGACTTTAGAAAATTATGGAGGAAATATATGAAAGTAGCAGTAATATATGGAGGTATTTCATCAGAAAAGAGAAATATCCTTAAGATCAGGTAAGGCTATGGTAAATAACTTAGATAGAAATAAGTATGAAGTTATAGACTGTCAGATAGATGAAAATGACAGACGTATTTAAAATTGACAATGATATTGATATTGCCCTTTATAGGCCTCACATGGTAAGTTTCGGTGAGGACGGATCTCATTCAGTCTCATCTTAGTAGCCATAGGGTGTCAAATACTGCGGGTGCAATCCACTTACTAGCGGTATCCTAATGGACAAAAACTATACTCAAGACTATAGCCAGACAAAACAAGCTCTTGACAGCTGATTGGACTAGCGTTAAGAGTGTAGAAGAAATTGACTATGACCCAATTGACCAGATGGGCTATCCTGTATTTATAAAACCCTAACTCAGGTGGTTTCTAGTGTGCAACCTTCTTCATCAAGGAGAGAAAAGACGTAGAAAAATGCTGTGAGAGAAGGCCTTAAGTACGACGAAATCGTCCTAATAGAGAAATATGTCAAAAGGTGTAGAATATACGTCGTTTATATTAAATGGACAGGTATTTCCTACAATAGGATAACTTCGACAATGAGTTTTTTGACTTTTGAAGCTAAGTACTCCACTACAAACGGCGCCAGAGAAGAGGTCGTTGAATTGAGTCCTGACCTAGATAAAAGTTAAGGGCAGGATCAAATACTTGTTGGAAAATTTTTAACTGCAAGGGATATGTAAGGGTTGACTATATTATCACTGAAGACCAGGACGTTTACCTTCTGAGTTAAATCACCCTACCAGGTATGACGGAGACGAGCCTTATTCCTAAGAGTGCCAAGGCTATGGGAATCAGCTATCAAGTCCTGCTTGATAAGTTAATCGAAAGCAGCATCTAGTCGATGGTAACTATAAATTACTATTTTTCATTTAAAGTCATTTTGACCGAGAGTATGCAAAAACTCTGTAATTAAAAATAAGTCCTTCTATGGTAAAATATAATTATCATAGGAGGACTTTAAAATGGGAAGAAGAAAAAGAACCAATGGATCCGGCAAAGAAAAAAATATTGTAAGTGAATTAATTAAGACTTATGATATCAAAACTGCAAAAAGATATTCAGGAAGCACTAAAAGACTTACTGGGAGAAACTCTGCAAGACATGCTAGAAGCAGAAAATGAATGAACATCTTGGATATGAAAAATATACTGAGATGATGAATCAAAATAACTATAGGAACGGATATAAGACTAAGAAAGTCAGAAGTTCAATGGGAGAACTTGAAATTAACGTCCCTCAGGATAGAGACTCAGAGTTTGAGCCTCAGATAGTAAAAAAGAGACAAAAGGATATATCAGAAATTGAGCAGAAGATAATAAACCTTTATGCATCAGGAATGAGTAATAAAACCATAATAGAGGAAATAGAAGATATATATGGATTTGAGCTATCAGAATCTCTAATATCAGATATTACCGATAAGGTAATACCAAAGATAGAGGAATGGAAAAACAGACCTTTGGATCCTATATATCCGGTGATATACATCGATGCTGTTCACTTCTCGGTAAAAGATTCCGGTATAGTAAAAAAGAGAGCTGCATATATAGTTTTAGGCATAAATAAAGACGGCGTAAAGGAAGTTCTAGGAATGTATGTAGGAGATGCAGAATCATCAAAATACTGGCTTTCAATCCTCAATGAATTAAAAAACAGGGGTCTTAAGGACATAATAATCCTTTGTGCAGATGGCTTATCAGGTATAAAAGAATCGATTAATGCAGCCTTTCCTAATACGGAATACCAAAGATGTATAGTACATCAAGTTAGAAACACATTGAAATATGTATCCTATAAGGACAAGAAGGAATTTGCAAGTGATTTAAAGAGCATATATTTATCTAACAATGAAGAACAGGCTAGACAGAACTTAGATGCTGTGGATGAAAAATGGTCTGAAAAATATCCGAATGCAATGAAATCATGGTACGTAAATTGGGACTGTATAACACCAATATTTAAGTTTTCTCACCTCAAACAAGGAAGGTAATTTATACAACAAATGCGATAGAAAGCTTGAATTCTCAATTTAAGAGATTAAATAGAAATAGGAGTGTATTTTCAACTAAAACTATCGTTAGAAAAGGCATTGTATCTATCGATAGAGAGAATAAGTAGGAAATGGACTCACCCTATTAGAAATTGGGAGTGATTTTCGGAGTTATCAATTATGTACGAAGAACGTATTGATATTAATATGTAAAAACTGAAAACGTCAGTTTTTCTTGACATGCAAAATAGATAATATTATGAAAATAGAGCAGGCTTTTGAAAGCCAACCCTGCAGTCATTTATTATATAAATTTAAGTTGTCTAAATTGACAAAAATTACCATAGAAGGCAAATTTACAGAAAAATTCTATACTCTCTTTTGACCCCTTTATTTTGACCCCTTATATAAATCAAGATTTTGATACCCAATTATAAATCTAATGTAAATATATACATTTTTAGCTAAATATATTTATACAAATATCTTACTCATTATACCAGATTTAATTTCCTTAATATTATAGATATTATCCATAACATCAAATGTTTCTTTTAAATTCCATTTATGCGTTTTTCCAACCTAGACCATCAGTGAACCATACAAATGTAAAAACCATCGATTGTATCTGCTTCTTGTGATATCATTTTATAACTTCTAGCTGTCTCATTTAATTTCGATCCTTTACTGCTATAGAAATTGGTTTCAATTGTGTATATATGACTTTTTGTCTTCACAACAAAAATCAAATCTTTTAACGGTCTTAATCTTTATTTGAAATTGCTGATAAATCTATACCTCCATTTATCTTCTACGTCTTTTAAATTTATTTCTTTAAAATATGTCTCACCTAACTTAAAAATTAGCATCCTGAATATATTTTTCAACCAAATCTTTCCATTAAATGGCCACCACGGTTTTTCTCTCCCATTAGAATCTAAACCTGTCTCAATACCTAAAGCATAGTCGACAAGATTGTTTACCATGATTTTTCTATCATGTTGAAAAGACCGGTTTTTACGCATGAATATTTAGTATGATTCTAAATCCATATTCATATTCTTAAAATCATAAAAACTCTCCTTCATCATCTTGTGCATATATCTCACTATTTCTTACTGCTAACAATAATGGTACACATGAAAGTGTCTCTGGATATTTTTACTATATTCTCAAAATCTTTTTCTTTCAATGTTCTTAGAACCTATTAAAGAATTTAATATATTTAATTCAACCTTAATATTTTCAACATTATTTACCACTTTGTCAAAGTCAACATAATAGTCATAACCAGATATGCTTGTGGTAAAATCTTCAAACCAATTTTCAAATATTCTTTCCTGCATACAACTCTTTTCTCCAATCTTTTTCTTTGCTAACTCTAGATAATCTGAACAATCTATCTATCCCAATATATCTACATCTATGACGAATAGCTACAACCCCACTCGTTCCAGAACCACAAAATGGATCTAATATAATATAACCGGGTTCAGTAGATGATGCAATAATATTTTCTAGTAGATACTCCGGCTTTTTGTGTAGGATGTACACCTTTCAATTTTTCTGTGTTAAAGCTACCTTGTACAAAACATCTTTCATTTGCTTACCATTATTTTTTTATCCTTCATCAATTTATAGTTAAATAGATATTTTTGTTTTTAGAGTCGTCCCATAAAATAGTTTCTGTAGAATGCGTGAAGCATCGACAGGCCAAGTTAGGGAGGCGGATTGGTTTTTGCCATGTAATATTGTTATAATTTTCAAAACCTTCTTGTTCTAATGCCATTCCTATAGAATATATATTATGTAATGTCTCAGATATCCATATTGTTCCATTTTTGTTTCAAAAACACGTTTACATCATCTAATCCATCGTCTATTAAATTTATGTTTTTCATTAACATCATTAGAACCTGAAGGAATTCTATCCCACTCACCTTTATTTACTGATACCATTTTACCACTTTTTACAAGTTATACCATCATTACTTAAAAAGTATGGAGGATCAGCAAATATAACATCAATACTTTTCTCTTTTTAATGCTTTTTAATAATATCCAAATATATCACCTCTCAACGAGGTTAATTTCATCAGATTTATAATATAACGGTATTTTTCTAGAATATAATTCTTCATAACATCACCCATTAGTTACATATTATAATTCTCTTTTTCCTGTTCTAGAATCTGCTTTAGAATTAATCATTCTTTAACATCGAAACACATCAATCATATATCCTTTGTTACTGTATAATTCTCATAAGTTCTGTATTATGATTCGTTAACATGCACAACAACCTCTATCTGTGAGTTTATCAAAAAGTTTAGATAATCTTATATGACTTTCTAAACTAAAAACCTTCCTTGGTATATGAGGTAAAAGATGTATCATTCAATGGTGCATATGGCTATCTAAAATATAAAATCACCTTTTTCTGCTTTCTCACAAGCTATTTCAAAATCTCACACATGTTATTTCAATATTTCAAAAACGCAGATATTTGCAATATATTAGATTCTTTCATAAGAGCCCTCTTTACTGTTATTATATGAACATTGAACAACTCCGTTTTTATTTACTCTATATAAACCATTGAAACAGTGTTTATTAATAAATACAAATAAAGCCGCCAGTTCCACATCATATTCATCTAAAAGGATCTTATCATTATATTTTTCCCTAACACCATAGTAGTACTTATTTCCTTCCATCAGGTATATTAGAATCAAGATAATTTAAATGTAACATAAACTCCTCGGGAAAATCACGTATAGCTTTATACGAATTTGAATTAGTGATTTATTAATGTCATTTATAGATGCTTTTTTTGTGGTTTTTAGTTCAAATAATACAGCCCCTCCACCCACAAAAAGGCTCATAATAATTATTAAAATCCTGTGGCAATCGTTCTAAAATTCTATCCATCAACTGCCTTTTACCACCTGCCCATTTGACAAAAAGGTGATACTTTTATATTATTCATAATTGTCCTCATTTCATTTTTATATTTTTAACAAACATAAATTCATATACGAAATTCTGGAACTAATTACAATTGAAATCTCAAGCAATTTTTACAAAAATAAAAATATATTCATGCTCTATCAATAAAAAATTTCCACATCTTTTTCCAATATTTTGTACCTTTTACAATTATGTTGTTTCTTTATTACAATTTCTTTTTAAAAACAAACCCCTTACTTAAAAATATTTGCATTATATTAAATCCAAGAGGTATAACATTACCATGTTTTCTGATATCACCAATCATTAGTGCACAAACTTTACCATTTTTAAAAACTTATAACATTCATCTGCAACATTATATTTTCAGACAGAACTCAGTATAATCTAAATTAGATATATCACCTTCTATATTGTTACTATAATGTATTATATCTGCATATGGTGGATGAGTACATATTAAATCAATTTTGCCATCTTTTATAAAATCTAAAAACAAGCATTTTCACATGTCGTATAAAAATACGCGCTTGATTGATTGAATCAAAATCAAGTTTTTCGCTTGTATAAGTAATGCTTTTTTTATTAATATCTACCCTACTGCATTTCTGTTTAAAAAGTCATTTGCCTCTATAAGAGTGGTTCCCGGAACCCATAAATTGATCTAAAATCCAATCCCCTCCTTAGAATAGCGTGATATTATATTTCTAGGTATATAGGGAGACCAATTTCCCTATATACACCAGAATGTGTTGCCCAACTTCCTCTATTTGGGAATGACCACATAGTAGTTGATTCCAAAGAAAAATATTCTGGTTTTTAATTTCATAAACATTAATCTCCTCCAATAGTATGTTAAATTCACTTATTAAATGTTCTTAGTGTTTATAGTCAAATAAAACTAAAATATAAATTACTTAAAAACTATTCATTATCTATTATAGGCAAGGACTTCTTGTCCACCTTACCAATTGGAGTAATCTGGCAGATGGTCTAAAACACATTATATGCCCTAGGTAGCATATGTGGTGGCAGATTTTTTCTAAAAACTCTTTACCTTTTCAGGTGGGTAATATCCATCAAATGGCTCATAATAAGCATCTAGGTAGGTGTCCCCATCCCTGTCTTCCTTATTAATGACAACTGAATTTTTAATTTCTGATATCATATTTATCATATTTTCAATTTCAAAAGTTCTATTCTTATACCCTTAATCTGTACCTGAGAGTCCATCCCACCCAATATAGAAATAGTACCTTCATCATCAATCCACTTTGGCCAAGTCACCAGTCCTATACATTTTCTCTGTATACTGCAGTGCGTTAAATGGGTTATCTACAAAAAGACCTCTTGTTTTGTTCTTCCTTGTTAAGGTATCCATTGGCCATCTGTATGCCTGATAGACACAGCTCCCCTGGTACACCAATAGTGGCAGACGTTATTGTTGTTATTCAGTATATAGGGCTCTGTATTATATATAGGCTATGCTTACTGGTACATTTTCATAGAACTTATCTACCCTCAAACGATGAACAAAGCACTGTAAACTCAGCAGGACCATATTCATTTATTATCTTGTATGTCCTTTTCAACATATCCTTTAAAACTTATCTCCCCCAACCTGTAGGACTCTTAGACCTGGACATGGACAATTTGTCATAAAGAGCTTTGCCCAAGATTGCAGGTAGGGCTAAAATAGTTATCCCTTCCTCTGACAATATACTTCTACCGTTCTCTCGTTTTTCCTATTTACTCAGGTATTATATCAACACTTGCCCTAACTAATAAATATGGGAATATCTGCTTCATTATGGCATCAAAACTAAAACTCAAATATATACCACACCTATCATTTTTCATCAGCACTTATATAGTTATTTGAATAGTAACACATATTCAAGAGACTCTCGTGCCTTACACTAATACATTTAGGGCCTTCCCTAGTAATTCCGGATGTAGAAACTTATAGGCCCCATCAGTAGGTTCATTACTTTGTGTCATAGAATATTCATGGTCTAGTAGGTCCGGATTGTTGATATCTAAAACAGAATATCCTGAGTGTCTCTCTCCAATCCTAAGCATTTGACTATCACAGGTTAGTATTAGTTTTGTTTGACCATCTTCAAGTAGATATCCGAGCCTTTCATCTGGATTAGTCTTGTCTATTGGGAAAAATATTGCCCCTCGCCTTTAGATATGGATATGGCTGATATAACGACGTTCTTGTCCCTTTCTTTGAAGGACAGCTACTGTGTCACCCTTTTCTTATACCAAGATGGTTTAGGTAGCCGCTATCTTGTCGGTAATCCTATCCATCTCCTATAGGTAATTTCTTCCTTATAGTCACATATGCAATATTATCTGGTGTTTTTCTACTTGTTTTTTTAAGAAGTCTCTACATAGCCTATATTTGGATCGAAATCGAATAAATTTTCATTAAAAACTCCTGATAAATATCTGCTTATGCTCTTCCTTCATGCCTGTATATCTTTTTATCTTTATATCTTTATTATTTACAATCTGAGTCAAGATATACTTAAATAGGTAAATAATGCTCCTAGCAGTAGACTTATCATAAAAAAGATGGCTTATAAGCTAGCTTTTATTCTCATTTCATTTGATATACTAACCTTCATATAGATATCTATTTTTTGCATATTTTCCATGAAAACATTCTTATCGTTTTTACCTCATATATGAATAAGGTATTTATTAACTTTCATTTAACTCTGTTTTAAAGCCACTAGGAGCCATCATAAAGTAGTCAAATTCCTTTAGACTCAGTTGACTGGTCCATAACCCGCCTGCATACATCAATAAACCTTACATTTGTATTATCTATTTTCAGACGCATTGGTAACTACTTGTCTGTTTTACTGAACACAACATCATCTTCATGGGTAAATCTCTAGTACTATACCAAAGACAGTATCCAAAAACAGCTTCAAAACGATAGGCTGTTTTCACTCACAGTACCCTCAATAGGTTTTTCATAGGGAGTTCTCTAATGGTCTTTTGTATTAGCTCAAACTTGCCTGTATCTTCATTAAAAAAATCATTTGAAACCTAGCCAGAGTTATATAGTTCCTCAGCAACTTGTCCCAATATTCTTCAGCCCTTTTATAATGCTTTCATATCCCCCATGTAAACACCTCCTTTGTAGTTTTTATAGTTCAAATTTTTACCAATCTGATTTTTCTATATAAACGTATCTCTATTAAATCCTATCAATATTTGATAATCTTATACTATATAAGCTCTTCACTTAAAAATTATATTTAAATTATTATTTGCATAGACCACATTATCTACTATTATTAAATATCTAACGACTTATACCAAGCATAAATCTGTCAATAGCTTTTACAGCCTTGTCCTGTTGGCCAAGCAGTACTTATTCTAGACTTATGATCCTTACTAATTATTTCTACATCAGCAAAATTAGTATTATTACCGCCTACAATTTCCTGATATTTAGCACCTGTAGGCAGATTTGCCTTGTAGGTATTAAATTTTGAAAAGTCCAAGACTCATCATTGGTACCCCCAAATTGTCAAGACTGTCTCATTTATCACCCTTAGATCCTCACTAATTGGATAGGTTCCCACAAATACAACACCCATTATCTTCTTATTTCCCTGTAGTGCTTTGGCAAAGCATCCTCACCACTTGTGTTGTGAGCCACCAGATACCAACTTAGCTCTTTTGGTTTGCACTGATTATCTTATCAGCCTTATTGAAAGAAAAGAAAGGATAGTTCATAGGTATCTTAGCTATTACAACCTTATATCCCTATACTTGCATAATTTTTCCTCATACCAATATAACCCTTAGGGTTCTATGCCACTACTAGGATAGATAATAATCGCTTCTTTATTAGCCTTATTATAGGACTAATACTAGGTTATTATCCTTATCATATATTATATTGATTTCTGAATCTGATTTTATAAGATCCTGCGTGTAGGTCTTAGGCTCGTAGGTCTTATTTAGTATGGAAAAACATGGCCAAAACTAGGATAAGCACAATGAAGGTTAGCCTAATAACTCAGGTCTCTAACCTGTCTCTCTTCTTAGACTTTTAGATTTTTTCTCTCCTTTTCCAACTGGTCACCAATTGATAAAGACTCTTTCGAGTCTCCATTGTGATACCAAGAGTATCACTTTCCTCTTATTATTTTTTTACTTTTAATTCTAACTTTTGAATCCTTTATCACCTTCAATAGACCTGTCCCCCTTTATAGTAAATTTACAATTATTACTTATGTCTTATGACCTATCATATTTGTCGACTAATTCTTAATTCCACAAATACATTTACACATAAAGTCTATTTTTATATATTTTATACTATTATTCTTTACTTTTTGTCTATATTATTTCTATATATGAGGGAGGTATAACCTCCTCAAATCGTAGACAAAGTCTCTTAAGTCATAATGATTTAAGGGACTTTTTTCTCTATATAATTGTTAAAAACTAAAGGATAACTTAAAAACGAAAAATTGTCAAAAAGTCACAGTGTTTTTACTCTTCTTTGTCAGTATTTTTGCTAATTTTTCATATTTAGACACGCAAAAAGTTAGCCTATTTTTCATGGCCATTTTTTCTTTACCTATCTGCTGTGTATATATCGCATACTATGATTTTCTTTTGCTACTCAAATACTCTTTCTATTGTTTCTTTTCGTAAATCGTAGATGCTTTTCGTCCCTCTTGTATGTCTAATGTCTTCGCATATATCCATATATTCTGCCATACATGCCTTGTAACTACTCTTCTGATGATTTTTACTTTGGGTGCATTGAGATATATATGGACAACTACTGTAAATTTACAGGATTACTTTTATACTCTATATCCGTCTCTGTTTGTAGTTGAGTATTTTAGTATCTTGTTATTTGGGCAAATGTAGCAATCATAATATTCATCATATACATACTCATATTTTTCTAAAGAATCCTTTTTGTCATTGGTGCTTTATACGGAAAAATTGGCCTTTATACCATCATCAATCAACATTCTAGCTATAGTCTGGTGTTTTTGTACCCTGCATCAGCAACAATTATTTCAGGTTTGAGTTTCTTTATTTTTCATAAATTGCAGGGAATGTTTTTAGAATCGTGTTCATTGCCTGGATGTACTGTATAACCAAGTAACCAGCCATGCTTATCACATGCAGCTTCTATCGCATATGCAAAGACCTCTTTATGTTCTCCTTTATGAAACCAGCCACTTTCAGGATCTGTGTTGACTTTCTTTTCTTTAAGTTCGCTACAATCTATGCTAGGGATCAACATCATCGTCATCCTTATTTTTGTCTTTTAAGGACTTTTTACCATGTTTTTTCTCATCTGAATTTATTTCCTTTGATAACTGATCATCATAAAACTCGCAGCTTTCTTTGCTACAAGAATTTTCTTAGCCTTCTTTCTATTTGCATGCTGCTTTTGACATGGGTAGAATCTACAAATACAGTTGAAGTATCAACAAGATTCTTATTCATACACTGCATTAACACATTAGAAAAATCTGCTCAAATAGGTCTGTTCCTTCAAATCTTCTTTTTGTAGTTCTTCCTAAAAGTACTGAAATGAGGAACGGGGTCGAAAAATCCAAACCAAGAAACCATCTATATGCTACATTTACTTTATTTCCTTTATTGTCTGTCGTATACTTTTTATTCCAAACATATATTGAATGATTGGAATCTTGATTAGTATCACTGGATCTATACTTGTCTGCCAGTATCTGAAGAATATTTATCTTCCACTAAATCATATATAGAATGAAAAATCAATTGTATCATCAATTTTTCTAAGAATATGGTCTTTTGGGAACAAGCTGTTCTAAGGAAACCATCTGTATTTGCTCTTTATTGGATGTATTTTTCGTAATCATAGCGCACCTCTTTTCATATAGTATTATACCACGAAAACATTGAAATCTCAATGCTTTCGTGGTATGGATATCATAAAGATGCATTTTTATTGTACTTAAAATCTAGAAAGTCCACACTTTTTACATGTGGACTTTGTCTATAGTCTCGAGGGGAGGTATAACCTCCCTTAAAAATATATTAAAAACATA